>Ga0307512_10002942_pt1 | contig 20578 bp, 20 predicted proteins | sample 14_EM_MG_FD_200267 | JGI IMG/M metagenome (GOLD analysis project Ga0307512, IMG submission 200267) | Populus trichocarpa ectomycorrhiza microbial communities from riparian zone in the Pacific Northwest, United States - 14_EM | ecosystem: Host-associated > Plants > Roots > Unclassified | place... | reverse complement strand
CCAAGCTTTCATAATACTAGTGCGCGCCGGGACTGTACAATATTTCACTGCTCCTCCTATATTACCAATAAGCTCAGGGTGACACTGTCTGGACGGGGGGTCCAAAGTCGCTGTTTTCTGCTGTCAATACCTTGACCGGGAACTACACCTCGGTCACCGTAGCCGTCATTGAGATGCAAACAGTTTGGTATTCCAAGCATCATCGTCCATGTTGATGCTGGGGTCACGACAACTCATCTGTGATGTTCAGTTGGATACAAAATGCCCATCTCCCTGTTGGATATTGGCATTAAAGTAGACGACTTGTCCCCATTAGGGCCTTGAGAGTTTCCCTTAGAGAAAAATAAAGGGACGCACCATATCCACATTCACAGTGATTGAGTGCTGCAGCTACAGTTCACCCACGTAGTCTCAGGCCTACGAAAGATTAAAAAGTGTTTGCGACCACGCGACATCAAGGTGAGCCAACAAAAATCGTTTGATAGTAATTTCTTGTCCCTGGCCGGATTCGAGCCGGCGGCTTGACGGTTTTGTGATAATAACCACAACGTCATGATTTGACCACTAATCGACAGGGACGCTCTTGTGCCTGGCTGAAACGTACAGAATAGGTTAAAAGAGCCTTGACTGGTCGGGGATGTGGTTGAAACAAGTTCACGGTTTGTGTACACTTCATGGATACGAGTCAGCATAGACGTAACGGGCCATCTTATCACTGGAAGTAATGTAGATATGTCATGTAGATATGTCATGAAATGGCGCAAGTAGGTCAACAATGGTTATCATACACTTCTGGGCCTGTAAAAAGGAGACGCGAGCTAAGTCATGCAATCCAACCTGATATAAATAACCAATGCTCCAAACCACATCGTGTTCCACGGCCGAGAAACATAACAAAGCGGATCTACCTCCCAAAGAAGACGTCAAATGGGCCCGAAGGGAAATCCCGGCGTACCCCACCACGCCCGCGAGGTGGCGGGACCATGACTGGTGGTGGCAGCGCCTGTGGTCTCCGCGGGCTCGACTCGCCACGGGCCTCGGCCGCGAGCCGCACGATGCGCTTGATAGAGAAGTTCTGAACGGGGGGCATGCGCACAGGGATCCGACAGGAGGGACAGGTGTATGGGGGGAAGCCACGGGCGCCTGATTGGCGGTGTTGCCCGAGAGTGGTGTTCAACCAATCAGTGAGGCAGTCCTGACAAAATGTATGTCCACAATTGGCGAGACTACAGTACGGAATGAGAGCGGGATTAGTCCTGACTACCGGAGGTGGAGGCCGCCGGAGGTAGACGCACATGTAAGGTGACCACATGGTGTGGGTGCATACCTCGCAACAGATGGCATCGTCCAGCGCGGAATTGCTTAACTATATGCTATCTTTGAGAATTGGACAATAACAGGGTGGAAGGATGCACTGACGGCGTTCTGTTTCGTGTTCGCCTTCAACTGGCTCATGGCAGCTGATAGGTGTCTGTTGTTCTCCTGCAACATATCGCGCTCCTAAGAGTTCGGGATTATGGAAGGTCATTAATTGGCCATGCTGAAATGAGAAGTACATGCCTGCTGAAGCTCGTCGCATCGTCGTCGTAGGCCTTCCGTATCCTGCTCTTCGAACTTGATGGGTGGGTCGTCCAATATTTCGAGTACTTCGCCTGGTGTTGGCTTCGAACGTCTGGGTTTTCGCGAACGGTGCTTGGGCGGTGTTACTGGATCCTCATCTTCGTCCGAGGAAATGACGATAATCGATGCTTTGTAGGGCCCTGCTGGTGCATGCGAGCGAGCGGTTGATACGTGACGATGTGCGGGCATGGTGAGGTGTGTTGATTGTGCTGTGGCCTAGGTGGGGTGAGTGAGCGAGGACCGGAGTTGATAGGGTGTAAGAAAGAGGCCAAATGCGTGCTGGTGGCGGTCTCGGATTCGTTTTTGAAGGTTGACGTGCCCTTCACTCGATGAAGGGGTTCAACTCGGTTCAACCACCGGCCCGGTTGCTCCACCGACATGAGCCCTACAGCACAGCACCACAAACGCACGTCAGCCACGTTTCCGTTTCATGGCCACAGTTGGCACTGAAGATCTATTAATTACCCCTTTGGAATGTCACACCTCTGCACAATCTTCCAAGACAAATACAGCAGCGTATACGGTAGGATGAAACGAACACAATAACACCAGAACCGGTCACAATGGATTAGGATCGCACAATAAGTAAGTTCAGACCACGACCTTGTTTTCCTTTGATGGCACTGGCACGACCCAGACGTTCAGTTTCAATCCCAGTCTTTGATCCTGATATTCATGGTACGTACTGGCTCAATGGGTCCAGGCAAGGCGCACAGGTGGCACTGTGATGTTATGTTATAACAGACAACAGGCTCTTCACCCCTTCTTCACCAGTGCCCATTACTCGCCAACATTCGTCCTTAGGTCCTATACTTCCGCAACTCCGATCATGTCCACCCTTCGAATTCCATTTCTTTTGTGGAATAGAGTAACGTGCCGCGGTGTGGCCTGTTTCCGCCTGTTTGCTTGGTCCATCACAATCGTTGTGGCTTTGGTCACCCGGTATCCCCGCAACGTATTTTTATTTAAATGGCCATCTCTTTTCATCTCTCCTTTGTCTCCCCGAACCCAGTAGCTGGCATGCTCGTCGTCCTGTGCTCTGCTCCCCGCCCGCCGCTGGGTGTCGCCCTGCTAGCCCTGCTCATAACGACGTTCAGTTTGACACTTCGTCTGCTTCCTTATATCGTGTTCTGTAGTATGATTGTTCTGTCGATCTGGGTTCCCTCGCGTCCCGCTGAACCCGAACCTGTGTATTATCCTTTCTTCGGCCACTCGAATCACGTATATCCGGTGTATACGACCAATGTTTCCCCACTCGCGGATAGGATCAGGCCCCTGGAACTGAACGCAGGTCTCCGCATCCTCGTTTTCCTGCTCGCCATTCCTGTTACATCGATCCTCGAGAACATGCTCTTCCGACCTGCCAGGGATATTTTCGTTCAAACGGTCGAGTTTTGGTATGATTTGCGATACGTGCAGGCTGCACAACTTACAGGATCGTGGCCGGCCACGTGGGGACCTATTCTGAATGCGCTTCGATCGTTGCAATTTATGGCGGACTTCATCGATGGCGCTGTGGGTACTGAGAAAGGTGGGTCTGTGTAGAGTAATAGAGGACTTCCGCTCAGTTTCTGCCCCCTGCAGGTCCGATTTTGCCTCATGAGAGGAATGGGCGCAAGACCGACATGCTCCCTTCCAGTCCAGATTCCGAGTTCGGTAAATGTGGTGACACTCCCTTACAAGAACGTCCTGCCCTCCCGAAAGCATCATCATCGCATTGTACTGTCCGCCACAAACATCGGCAGAAGCTGGGCCGCAAGCATACCCCAAGCCCCGACCCCCTTGTCCATAGTAAGGGAGAGGAGTAAGACGGTCGATTTCGCCTACCATCCTCCCCATTTTCTCTATCTTATCTTAGTTCTTGCGACATTCCTCGTACTCGAATAACCTTTATCTCTCCTCCGCGTGTTTCGCCATCATCGCCATGGGTGAACCGTGACTACGAGTACGTCCTTTGACTTGTATAGGCGCCCGGAGTTAACTCCCTGATAGAGTATCACCCCCTATCTCGAAGAACTTGTCTCGGATAGTAGGGATAATCTTTCACTATCCCGCTCCTCGAAAGCCCGTTTTACGTCCTCGACTTGACCTCAGGGCCAGAGCATTTTCCTCTCGCCCTTCTAACGTCGTTTCCGAGCGCGTCTCCTACTCACCCTCAAGGGCTCCGATATCCTTGTCCAGGACCTCCCCGACTGGTGCCCCCTGTTCGAATCTCACGAAGGTTGAAGAGGTCCAGCATACGTCATTTTTTGTTTCCAGTTTGCATGCAAAGCAGCCCATTCAAAGTCACTATACCCAATTTCCCGCTTTTCATTCATCATCTTGCCCTGAACAGCACATACCCGCTTATGGGCCTCAACTTACTTTCCCGGTACTGCCGAACGCTACGGAGCTACCATTCGCTTGTCCCGAGCCCGCCTCGTGCTCGACGGCTTTCCAGCAGCATCACTCAGAACACATGGATATCGACGGCCATCGGCAACTCATACCCGAACCACTGCCGAAGGCGCGAGCCCTGGAGCCGTCTACCTTTACAGCCCTGGAATCATCCCCGCATGTATATACGCCGTCCTATCATCCACAGGACCAGCCTACCTTCACGCAGTCCTCTGACGCTCCGCAGGCACAGTTCTCAAATCATCTGCTAGAGTTTTCGTTGCCACATTGTTCCTCCTTGCATCCCCCACCTGGGGTGGAATACATGTCGACATCGCCGAGCATAAGCCACCAGGAAGTGCGCCCACTGCCATCCCACGAACCGGGTATAAAGGCCTCTGTCTCTCAATCCCATGTCATGCAGCCAGTCCAGAATCATCACGCAACGGAGACGTCTGCTTTTAATATCCTTCCAGATGCCGTTACCCCTCACTTAGACTTCTCGTGCCATCCCACGCCACCTCCCCCACCGTATTCCGACTCCTCCGAATCTACCCGCGAGGTACTGATTGACGTCAATCCCGTGTGGCAGCCTGCCTCTTCGGAGTACGCGCCCTCGCAACCTCTAGACCCGAAGCCCCTGGCACCATCCGCTTCCCCGTCCCACCTACCAGAGGTCGTGCCCCAGCCTTCCTCCTCGGCAGATTTAGTCCGGGCAATAGGTGAGATACCGATGTCTGGAGTTAGCCCGGATACAGCTGACACGAGAATTGATAGCTGGCGATGACAAAGATGCCTCGGATTCAGAAGTGTCAGACTCGGACACCTCTGATTCGGACTACTCTGAGTCTTCCTCCGAGGAAGATGACAGCGATTCTGATTCTGATTCGTCCGATGACTCGGATAAAGAGGAAGCAGCCACCACCGTAGGTCCTTCAGAATGAGAATCCGATAGGGCGAAGGATTCCAGTACAGAGAAGGGTAAAATGATGAAAACATCGACGTGGAGGTAGGCCAAAGGAGGGAGGAAGGGGGCCACGTACAGAGTACGGTTGGGCTAAGAAACACACACCAAGCCTGGTCGAGGAGACAGTCGAAATAGCCCACCTTCCATGTCCCTGGGATATAAAGATTGCCCACAATAGAGCCCATGCCCACCCTGGTGGACGAATCAGAAATTTGACACGCCTCGTAGCTACCAGTCTCTGCTGTTTCGAATTTCTGGACTGTTCCTATACCAGTATAACAGATAGTTTGGGGGCGTTCTCTTTTCACGCTGTCTCCAGTCGGAGGTGGCCTGTGGTGTGTGGTTCCCCTGTTCTTGGTCAGTAACGTCCAGTCATCTCATCTCACCTGTCATCCCACATGACATTGTATGCCGTAAGGCGATGTTCGGCAAACGTGCGTGTCGGACGGCAGAGGCAGACTCATGCCTTTTTCGGTTTAGCAGGTGTGGCTGTCCTTGCCAACTGCCAACTGTCGTGTCAATTCGGAATTACACGGTTTCTTAAGTTGAGAGCGGGGCGACAGTATCATACCCTCGCTTTCGTTTTTTTTTTGGTTAAATGGGAGCGTGCCCGTCCAGGTCCAATTCTATCATGTTCGGTGGTGTACAAATCGACCATTTGTAAGGCGTGTCGCTCGTTCGGGTCTTGCCGAGCTGTATGTTTGTATGTCAGTAACGATCTCAGTTCCTGGATCGTGTTTACGAGTATACTAATTTATTGTATTTTAACATAGCGAGAGATATCGCGAGGCAGGACTTGATAACGGTCTGAATTCAGAGCCTTTGGCGAGGACCACCGGAGAGGTTTCAGCCAGCTGTGCCAAGTGTGTCTGAGATAGAGCGGATCGAGCCGGGCCGACGCTCTATGTGTGTGGAGCCTTACAACGAACGTCAGATGTCTGCGCCTCCGAAAGTCACTCTTGACGGCATTGAAACCCGACCTTGACTCGTCCATCACCGCGCCATTTTAAATTCGTTCACCTCGTCTTTCCTTCACACCACGACACGAGAGACTCCGCCTTTCTCGATGGCATCCCCCGCGACCTCAGAGCAGAAGACTATGCCCCCGCCACCGTCGGTTCCGACCAGGGAGGACGCTGTCGAGTACAAGAAGGATGGAACGGTCTCTCGTATGCGCTCGCATAGGGGGAACGTCCCACAGCTCCCGCAGACCAAGCTTTGTCCCTACTGCCCTGCGAAGTTCACCCGCACAACCCATCTGAATCGTCATCTTCGCAATCGTAAGCCCCCCCTCCCTTTCTCTCCCTCTACTCTGCCAACGGCTTCATTGATTACGCATCCAGATACGAACGAGCGCCTGTATCGGTGCGAGGTACGTGAGTCCTGTCCGATTATGCGTCCTTCCTATACCTAATCGTCGCGCCGGCAAGGTCTGTGGGGCACAGTTTACGAGGAGTGATCTTCTTGCGCGGCACAAGAGGAGTTGTGGGGAATCGTGAGTGTCAGATATCTCTCATACGTCGTATTTGTGCATCGTGCATCTTGGGATCTCCTCTTCCCTAAGGCCCATTGTGTTTCATTTGCGCCGTTCTGGGCATGCTAGATATCCCTGGATCCCCGCGTTCTATGTTCTGCGTGCAGGATATGATATCGCAGATCCCTTGGCGATGACTTGGCGCCGCGGTTAGCAACCATGTTGATGCCACACTTTTGATGGCTGCGATACCCGCAGCAGTCTGCTGTGCCTTCACGTCTACGCCTGTGCCGCCCGCCTAGCGGGAGAGTGTCCTGTTTTCCCCTTCCCGTCGTTGGGATATATATCTCATATTTACTTTGTCAGTCATCCGATAAGTCGGTCCCGTAAACGGTCTTGTCAAGCTTGCACCAGTCTCAAAGTCAAGTGCGACTTACGCCAACCATGTTCAAAATGCCGGGCGCGAGGACGTGATTGCGTCTATATTACCGATGATGAAGGACAGAGGGAGGGTGCTGTAGGTTCATCATCTGGCGAACGGGCTCCCGACTCGCGCCCCTGGGGGCCCCTTGTCAGACTGGATGCCTCAGCGGGTTTTGACCCCTCCACTCTCGGACGCGGCGCATCAGATGCCTTTGCCTCTGCCTTCCCAGAACTCTCATTGATCGAGGAAGCCAGTAACGCGATCTCACAGCCTCTCAGCGAGGCGAATTTAGCTTCGTTCGTGGGAGGCGCGCCCAGAGTCCATCAAGGCGCAATGTCACTCCCTACCATCGATGCCAGCACGGATATCACCACCTCATCGTTCCCTTTAGGAGGGCCAAATCATGCGTTTACAGCCTTCGGCGCTTCTGAGATCGCCGGTCACTCAAGAGGTTTGCCGGGCTTCTCGCCCACGATGTTTGAGCCTTTCTTTCGCGACGTTTTTTCAATAAAAGAAGAAACATCACAGCAGAATGACCAGAGCGCGGCTCCTCTCCTTCACTCTCCCGACGCAGGGATGCTCGTTGATGGGTTTGGTCCGTCTGACTTTACACAGACATCTGCGAACGTCATGCAGTCGTTTGATGCCAACCAGAATAGGAGTCTCGCGTCAGAGTTGATGACGAACGTATATTATGACAACACACAGACGCCACATTTTACACAAGATAACCCTCCGGCATCCGTAGCGGTGTCGTCCTCTCTTCCTGTGTCTCTTTCAGTGGGAGTGCCTACCCACCAGCCAGTGTACGCTCCAAACCTGGCACCTGACCTCTCCAAACCACCATTATATTCACAACAGGACTTGCAGTGGTCCCTTCCCCTTCCGCGTCCAGTAGATGACACCCCGCCAGAGCCAACGACGGAAGAGTTGCAACAATATCGTGCGTTCGGTTCGCTAACTGATACTTCTTTCTAGTATTCTGATGGTATCACATTGTCCTATAGTCTGCATCTTCTTGACTGCATTCCTTCCTCAAATTCCCATTGTGCATACCCCGACGCTGCGCGTGGAGCTCAAGCCTCCGATGATTGTGCGCGCGATGCAGGCCTGCGGCGCTATATTTGTCAAAACACCCGTTGCGCAAGCATTCGTGGAGAAGATGCTTGCCAAATCTCGGGATATGGTTCACGAATTCGTAAGGGCCCACCTTCAATTGGTATCGGATTCAACATTTAGCTTAATCTTCATACAGGCAAAACCGTCTCCAGAACCCAGACACCAGGTCCATGTCATCATGACCTTACTTTTGTTGCAAACGATAGGTTTGTTTCATCAAGATCCACAGCAGAGAGCATCATCAAACATATACCATGGAATGCTTGTTTTGGTAAGGTCGTTGTTTGTGTTCTGTCCCAAAGGCTCACCTTTAGTAAGATGGTTCGACAAAACCGCCTCATCGAGCATACCGCTACTTGGGAGCCCAAGGCATTTCCACCAAATGGCCCTGACGGCTTGGAAGCAACGTGGCGAGATTGGGCTATGCACGAATCCCTTAAACGGTATTTGATTGTCTCTTGTCTGAAAGCTAGCGCACAAGGATCCTCATACGTGTCTGTAGTATGGTTTGCTTGGTATATTGTCACGATCAAGCACATCGTATCTACTTCTCGTTACCGCCGTCATTCTCGCCAGAAGAATTCGCCACTTTCCTGCCATGTGATGACGCACTATGGGGAGCCCAGACCGCGCTTGAGTGGTCACACTTGCTCCTCAGTCCGTCCCCCTACGGTAGTATTGAGGAGCGGCTACGTGGCGTACCGATGCTCTGCGCGTTCGCCGCCGTTGGTCTAGAGGGACCGAATATGACCGCGACCTTGTCCGCCTCGCCAACGCCTCCGGATCAATTCCGTGCAGTTTCGCCGTTCGGACACTTCATCCTATTGCAGTCTCTCCTAGGAGAACTGTTCCGTCGTTGTTCCGGGAGCGGTTCGCCCTCAGCCAGTCCCAACCCAGCGGGAGAGGAACAGGTCAACGAACACGTATACGCCATGCAGCTCGCGCTCCATCGCTGGCTACAGATGTGGCTCAAGACCCCCGGAGCGGTCCTGAACGGCAACTCGCCCGGCGGGACGGACACAGATGAGAAGGCCAAAAGGCGCTTCATGGCAGATCCGCTCCCTTTCTATTGGCTTGCACAATTACTACTCCTCGCCTTCCAGGAAGGCCTTCCGCCTTTCCGCTCACGAGAGCTACCGGCGGCATCGCCGACGCGCCCGAGCGACTCACCGAACGCGCAAGTGCTGCTCGACCCGTCACCCTTCGCGCCACCCTCGTCGGCCGCATCACCCTTCTCCGCATCACCCTTCGCCCCGTCGCCCTTCTCTACCAGCAGCTTCAGTTCGGACTCGTCGCCCGTGATGTCTTCCACGCCGCCGCCCGCGTACCGGTCGCCATCTGGCGGGCCTGCTCAACCCCCGGGGAAGTATTCCCCCGGGAGCGCTCCGCAAGCAGCGGGCTCTACGGCGACGCCGGACGCGGCGCAGTTCCGCTTGGTCAAACAGTGGCTGCACTATATCCGGATGTTCCTCCGACGCAGCCAGGGGAGCCCAACGGTCGTGTGGGACGAGCTGATGAAGATTCGATTGTGCGGGTGGCAGAGTGATGCGTCGGGGGAACAGCAGCACTGCGATGGGTCCAAAAAGGATGTGGCGGACGGCGATTCAGGATCGTGGCTTGAGGGAGACGGTTTACTTGGTTTCTTCGAAGAGAAGTGTCGCATATAGATATTGCTGTTTTGTTCTCTGTTGTGCTGTGCTGTGTTGTGGATGTATTGTGTTGTACTTGTGTCCGGGTCATTTCGTTCGATCGGCATGCTATCTTTCGGCGTTCTGTACTGGTCCGGGCTTTTGGCCTTGTACGTTGTAGTTGTACACCATCTCGGTTGCTTTGCGGGTTGGTAGGTATTTGTTTCAAGTTGTAATCTCTCCTTGTTGGCTATCAGCCACTCATATATAGTGACATCGCTTAGTGTACTATGTATTGTGTCAGTTACTCGACGTCGGATATGCCCCCGATGAGTATTGTTTCCTCAACGACGTCAATACTGTATCGACTGCAGCGAGTGGGTCGTGATACGTACTGTACTGTACAGTCTGTACCCCCTTCCCCTCCCCACACCAGAATGACACTTAGATTGAGCGGAAACGTACGCACTGCGCTATTCGTGGTGCCAACCTATAGACTCAATCCCCACGTCTGCCAGCGCCCCCATAGCCATAGCCCATCAAGTAGGGGGTGCTTGGCGACAACCGGCAAAAATTTGCGCACTTTTCCTCGGCCTGGGGACGAAAAAATAACTGAATACATACCAGGCGAAAAGAAGCCGGACAGAACTGCGGGCTTGTTGAGATGCTGTAATGGCACGGACCGGTGCGAGCTCCGAGATACATAGAATCCCTCTGAGGTTCCACGTTGACTGTCATGTACGTGTGCTGCCAAAACGTCGAGTTGCGCCGGGTCCGATGCGCGAGCGAGCATCGGTGAGTGATCACAGGAGGACGTAAAGCGGGATAACTGCGGGTGGGTGTGTCACTGTGTGTGGCTCGGTACGTCTCGAAGAAAAGGAAGAAACACGAGTCCAAACAGGTACTGTATGGGCAAACGTTTTGGGGTCAGCTGGTACTTTTACCACGGGTGTTGTCGTCGGGTGATTTGAGCGGGGTTCCAGAGGTGGCCGCGTAAACCGGAGGGAGAGATGTGACGTTGCCGTAAGTGCGTAGTCTCGCGGCGCGGCTGCGACCCGTTTTGGGTTTAGGCACGACCAGTGCCGTACTCTTCGAATCAGTGGTTTGCAAAGGAACGTTTCGGGGCATATAGCGTACAGCGCTATGGCGATGAGAACCCTGGTCGTCCGTGCCTTTTGCCAAGGCCCAAGGGGGAAGAGAGGATCCTGAAGAGTGAAGACCCTGAGCCACGATTTTTCATTCTGAATACAGTACATGAGAATGTGTGCGCACCTATACTACATCGTCGACGAGAGCCGACCAAGTCGGAGGCCGAGGGGTCAATTGGCAACTGGGACCGGTGGCGCCGAGAATAGTGGAACTCTTGAATAACGCCAGGGTTGGTATGAAACGAGAGGCATAATCAAATTGACCAGACTCTGAAACTGGGAGAAGCTCCAACATCGCCCTGTGATTAAAGTGTATGACAAGTTCATACAAAGACTTGAAGGGGGAGGAATGCCCACTGGCACTCCGTATCGGGACGGGAAGGTAGCTACCAGGAGAGGGTACAGGCTCCTTCGCCCTTCGTAGGATGATAAGATTAACTGAGACTTAAAGCGGCGACTGATTGGGCCTTGAGGCCCGAGGTGTTTAGAAGATAGAAGCACAGTTATGGATTGCGTCCGACATCGCGCTCTGGGGCGTGCATAGAAGATGTATTGAACTCACCAATAACAGACGACATGACCTCAAGACATCGTCACGAGCGCAGGGGTCATGTGCCGGTGGGGTTATGCCGCACATAAAGTGTAAATGGACGATACTAGGGCGGTGCAGGAACAAGGTCGGGAACTTCAAAGGCCGGGGTCGTGATCGATTGGGCAGCACCGTCACGGCACTGGGGATTTGGATGCGGCGTTCTCCATTTCCGGAATATGGATAACCCAGATATTTGACTTGTTAGACGGAAATAATCGCATCTAAGGGCGATATGCGGCGATAAGGGAGCCTCGTGCTCCTGGCTAAGTGATGAGAGTCGACGGAACAAGAGTGGGCAGGCCACCGACTCCGATGGCACGGGCGGTGCCATCATGGCATAGTACGCGCCTCGTCGTGAAGCAGACAAATACGGTTTAACTTGCCAAACATTCCCACATGATGGATCATCACACCATCACGCTAAAGTTCCCAGCACTCTCTTGACACTTTACTCAAGCGTCCATGTGGAGTTTCGTTTCTTACGGCTTACCCAGGGCACACAGGTACTGGCACAGGCACTGACACGCAGCACACGCGTGGTGGCCGCACGTACGCGGCGTGGCCTATACTGTATCTGTCGTGATTCTGAGATACTGTACTGTCGGTCGCCACGTCCACTAACTGAACAAGGGCCAACACCGTCGACCTTGTTCCTGGTTCCTCACTGGCAGATGCTGTCCTCTCAAGTGTGGCAGGGGCGCTCAACGCGACAGCGTCGAGCGCGCTGGTACGAACTTTCTCGGTGATTGGCCACCACGTGTGACTGCTGATGCTGATAGGTAGGCTATCTGATGGAGTATATGCGCTGGGGCACAAGCGCAGACACAGCCAGTGTGATTGGGGAAGAGAGCGCGCACACAGGATGCCCTAGGCGTCACCTCCGATGGGTGCATGGAAAGTTGGAACCATCACACGTGCTTGCGTCGTGAGTCTCGTAACATATTTTTTCGCGGCATCATCTGGTATGAGCGTGAGCTGTGCTGTGATTATACCTTGGATTATACGGGTGTGATTGCGCCGGACTCGGATGGTGTTAGAGCGTTGGTACGTTATCGGGGACACTCTTCCCTTCATCCCCTGTCAAATAGCTGTCTATAGATGTGCTCGATTTGACAACGTCTGTAGGGCGTGAGTTCCTCTCTTCTGGGTCCATGCTAAGAGGTAGAGAGCATTTGATGTGAGAAGTACGGATGTGTTAAGCGCCCAATTGTGAGCAGTCATGTGGCCGAGCCACCGTCCATACAGTGACGTATGACCAGGTAACTCGGTTTGATCGTACGATTTGGGTCTACCGGTCTCACTTAGACAAAGTTAGCTGAGAATGTCATAGCAGCAATCGGACATGTCCAAATCCTGTTAACAGAGTGTAAGAGCTGCCTTCGGCGGTGTCGAGTCAGTATCATGATGTCAGCCATCAGGTACCCCAACTCCGTGAGACCGTACCGTTCTTCCGCGGGTGACGCGCCAAAGGGCAAACTTCTGGCGGAGGCATTCCGCTGCGGCGGAACCTTCCGGGTTTGACATTTCGTGTCTACGTCCGGGAGCTTTTCGTGGCACTGGTACGTATTGCCAGGGGCAACTTGAGATTGCCTGTTGCCTGATTGCCTGGAAGGCCATCCTACCAATCGATGATGCCCGATCATATCTCAGCGTATCTCCTATTGCAGGGTGCTGCACAGAGAATACGGTTTGATAGTCAATTGATCCATGTTGGAGACTATGAATACCTGGGTGGAATAATAATGATCATGATCACATAAAAGCAATTCTATCATCCAGTTTGGCTTCTTACTCCGATAGGCATGCCACTTGTAGTTCAGTGGGAACACAAACGGCCTATAAGGTAGTTTTAGTTTGTGTTCAGCTGAAATCGCAATCTGAGCGAAAAATCCCCAGTCGCGTTCCGATAATCCTCGGAGGTGAGTTCTCAGGTAGCCTCTATGCGCTTGACAGGGGCCAACCAACAGTGCGAAACCCCGGGGTTCCATCATAAGAAGGTTGGGGCACAAGACGGCACCAAATCCAAGAACCAAGAAATGGAGATAACCCATTGTCTCATGATCATTACATCGAATCAATAGAACCGATCTTATTTCCATGACTCGATGATCCGAGATGGGCGAGGGAATAGTGTAGGCAGAGGACTCAGAGGTATTCAATAATGGCTGCAATAGGGCCCGTTTCCAGAAACTGGAAGATGGATGCCCATGCCTTACATAAATGCCTCCGAATGCATTGGTTCTGTTTATGTATAAACCTTTTAAAGTCATCTAAGTTATGCGCAGCTGTCGCCATCCCAGGCAAGGCATTAGGAACGCATTGAAGTTTAGAGAACACGTACGTCAGGTAGATAAGTTCGGCGTCACTGTTACTACTGGAATAAAGTGACGTTGAACAGAGCAGATCCCTGGCCACGGCTGTGGAAATACTGTAGAACCGTACCATGGTGGAGGCGAAGGCCTTAAATTAGCTCGGGACAATCTTAGACAGGGTTGCACATGCGATTCCCAAACTGTTAGAAACTACTCACACATACGGAGTGGTGCGAACGCCTTACACAATAAATCGGAGCAAAGCCTGATCAGAAGCTTTTAGTGTGCCATTCAGTTTGAATCGTGAGCGGGGCCATTCGGTGAGGCGCTGCGGCTGGACGGGGAAAATGGTTGGGGTTGAAGGGTTCACGTGACATTAGTCTTCTCTTCTTTTGCCACGTCATATTAGCAGTTCCTTCCGGAGTCCGGAGACAACTACAACTCACACCAATCACCTCGTTTTGATCTTGCAGGGCAATCATTGCCGGTGCTCCAGTTAATTGCGTGCTCAAGTCTCCTTCGGAACATGGCCCCTGCGGCAGCGTCTCTCCGAGTTGAGAAAGACGGCGGACTCACCCCTTCCATGCATGACCTTCATCACTTCATACCTTCTGCTCCAATTCACTGGGACTGTTTTCACGGCATTGCGATGACTTTCCGTCTTGGCATACTGTATCTTTGACGTTTGACGAACCGAACAATGTACCTCACTGCCACTGTGCACTACAAAGATTAGCGCTTTCCGGAGCCGCACCGCCCTGCACTGTATATACGCAATCATGGAATGGAAGGCCAAGCTCCCCTACTGGCTCATCAGTAGACCTTTTCTGATCCCGGCCTCCTCATTGATCTCCCATAAGGTACTCCATTAAACCACTGACTTGCAAACCTCAAGTAATGTAAACACACTGCGCAGAGAACTACACCCATGGGAAAAGCCGAACAATCGAGGCAACCTCGGTGCCAAATCCGATCGTGCAAACTTGCGCAAACACCCGATCGCCGACCGACGACCGACAGCGCCCAAATAAGGCTCGAGGGGTTATCACAGATTGATCGGCACCTGGACCCCTGCTACCCCCGTAATTCAGTCACAACACACGCACCAACGTCCTGGCCCATACGTTCGTTTCAAGGGTGCGCGGCATGTGAAGCTTGCGCTACATTAATTATGGAGGGCATGTCACCGAGTATTCTATCCCCCCCCTTTCCTCCCCTCAGGCCCAGCCTGCGATGAGCAGTTCAAGCTCCCTCCTTCCCTTGTTATCTCTCGCGCTCAAGAATAAGGATCTAGTAAACGCGGAGCGTTATCTCTCTGGTGAGCCTGAGCCCCCCCTCTCTACTCTCCTACTGGATGCTCAAGCGTATACGGCAGGTGTTGCACTAACGATACTGGTTTATGACTATATGCTCACATTTGGAGATGAAGTACGGTACATCTGGAGACGACCTATATCGAATATCAAGGTGCTCTACCTCGTCCTGCGGTATAGTGTACTTCTCGCGGAGCTTGTCTATTTTCAAGGTGGGATCCCACCAGCGCATGTGTATGCCAAGCTCAACATTTATACAGCGCTAAGCGGTTTGACAACACACCTGACACATAACGTGCGTATTCAGCTCGTGCATACGCCCTTAGCAGAGCCTTGACCGTTCCCAGTTGTAGCGTTGTTCTTGCAACTTATGGTGCTGCAGTGCTGACAGTTTGGCGCAGTTGTGTCGGGTCTTTAATCGTGGTGGCATCAGTCGGATCTATGGCACTTGTCCTCGCGAACTGTGAGAGCTGTGATTAGTCGATGCGTTGATCGAGCGCTAACTAGAGCAGACATTATGCTCATCAGGGTGTATACACTATGGGATCACCGAAAATGGATGTTGCAGACATTATATATCGGCTACGCCCTCTCAGTTTGCGCTACCATTGCCTTCGTGGTAGCAACCTGCGTGGAACTGTTGCGTTAGTGTTCGGAAGGACACGGCCGTTGGTTTGACTAACCCTTGTTTTGGTCAGCGCGCATGATATATGATCCCATTATCTTCCGCATGTGTCTCATAGTCGGAAGGTCCCCATATTGGATAGGAATTTGGCTGTCTCAAGTATGCATCGACTGGCCCTCTCCTTCAATACACTGACATGCCATCGTTCAGGCGTTATTTGACGTGTTCTTATTTGTTTTGACACTATTCAATGCCGCGAGCCGGCCACGGAGAGCTAATGTGAAAATTATCACAGACTTGCGCCGTGATGGCTGTGTGTTCTACCTGGTACGCGCATTCTATTACTTCTGCGGCGAACTGTACTTAATATGCCATTAAGGGACTATTTGGTGAGCATTGCATTTGAATCAAGCTGTATTCTGGACTAAACAAACTTTACGCGCCAAGTCGGACGCTTTCTGAACATTGCTCTCAGTATCCCTACGGATGTGCGTTTTGGTCCCTTCAGCCAGAGATATCTCACTGAATCCCAGTCCAGAAAGAATACTACCCCATCGCTGTCTCGTATGTTGCCCCCTACACGCTAATACTACCACGCCTATGGACTTCAGCTGACATGTAAACAGGTTTGTCCTCTCATTATCGACGGTTTCGGTGACAAGGCTGGTCTTGCGTGTCGAGAGGTTATTAGCGACCCGCGGGGGTAGTCGAGATTTCCGCATTGCAGACTGGATGTATAATTCGTACGAATTACGGCCTCCGGACTCTTGTCAGGACTGATCCCACATTTGTGTGCATGGTGTGTCATTAGGAGTTTATATCTATGTACGAGTCGTAATTGACTATAGAATGGAGCTAGGATTCTGGACGTTGTATTATTTCTCCCTGACGCCAGCCCGAAATACCCTTGATACTGAGCCAGCTACTAGCCTCCTAAGGCTGACGCACCCAATGCTACCTGCCATACCTGATACCGCAGAGTGATATCTCACTGTATTAACACCATGATTTCATCTAAACAACGTTCACCGAGAAGCCCACTGCTGGCATGGGAATATCATTGTCCCAATCTACGAACTTGCAATGCATGGCAATGACCTGAGGAATGAGGCCCCCGGGAACTGCACCTACTATATTCGGAACGACACCACGGGCATGTCCGGTTCGCCGATGACCAGGGAGCCTTTAACAATCACTCAAATTTCATTTGCGCCGACCATACCATACGAGATTTTTACATGATAGAAGAAGTTGAAGCCGGTCTAGCTTCATTCATCGCCAACTCTGATTATCCGTCAATTACCATTGTTTCATGCTGCTGTTCTGATACGTGATTCGTATCGCTCTCAATACTGTTCGGCTCTTTACCCGTTTTCTAAATGCTCGTTGGTGACCACTTTGTGTCGTTTCCTTCTCCGCGGACAGGGGGAGAATGTGTCGGTACGCCTCAGCGCCTGTAGCGCCCTACTTTGTCCATTTCCGTTTGCTGTGTCACACACCACGTTGCAGACCATGTGCAGCATGGACCAGGCGCACAGGTCTACCAAGTAAGTCTACGCGTTTTTTCACGCAATACATCTGGCGCTGAAGAGATTGCAATGGACTTGATTCACATGGTACGCAAAGCGAGCCAACCGCCCACTGATGGTCACATCAATCAGTGAGCGCCGAAGACTCCACACGAAGCAGAGGGACTTTGCGTAATGCCAAAAACCCAATCATGGACAACCATGCATGGAACCTTTCACACGGCAAACGCTATCTTCATCCTCTTCCGGTCAGAAGTGTAGCTGGGCTGTGCGGTGGTCCGCAACAGAAGAACGCTCGTTTCTTGGCCCCGGAATTTGTACGCCTGGAAGAGGAAGTCGGAGTACTACACCGGTTCTGCACCCACCTGTTGGAATGCCAACGACGTTTCTCCTTTTACCTACCATTCTTCCTTCTTCCCTCTTTTGCCGCGACCATCCTGCTTGCCTCTGGCACCTCATCTCCCACCTGAACCTGCCACTTTTTCTCCCCCTGTGGGACGATCCCTAACAAACTCGCGATGGATACAACCTCGTCTACTCGGGATCTAGTGTCCCCCAAGCCATCAAAGACCTTCGAGCAAAATCTGTCTCCAGATATCCATCATGGTGTGCCGAAGGATTGGAAGTTTTGGTGCATCATATTCTCCCTAGCACTTTCTGTCCTCTTGACTGCCGTAGAATTTGTGAGTCATCTCATTCTTCGTTGTATCTTTTGTCTAAAGCGTTGGACTGACGCAACGCCGGGATACAAAACGTATAGACTGGAATTGGAGCAGCGCTGCCGACGATCATTCGCGACTTGAAGGGCCAGCAGTTCATATGGGTCGGTTCTGCGTATACCTTAGGCTCCACAGCACTCGTACCCCTCTGTGGCGGGCTAGCACAGGTACGGCGACAACCTTTTGTGGCAAATGCGACGAACAAAAGCAGCTTCATTGTATTTCCTTCGTCATCAGATCATAGGGCGGCGACCCATCATGCTTTCGGCGATTTTCCTCTTCGCTCTCGGAAGTACCGTATGCGGTGCTGCATCGAGTATGGGTATGCTCATTGCCGGAAGAGGTTCGCCCTATTCGCCAATGATTGCCGAACACCTGCTCTAATCATAGCCCAATAGGTGTACAGGGGCTGGGAGCTGGGGCGATCACTTCGTCGGTGCAGATTATGTTGTCTGATTTGGTCACTCTTCGAGAGCGTGGCACATACAGCGGGCTTATGGCACTGTGCGTCGTCCCAAGGGACCCTTTATGTCTGGAAAGTCGCTGATACTGCGTTTAGCTCCTGGGCAATCGGCGGTGGCGTCGGACCAGTCATTGGAGGAGCATTGGCTGAACACGGAAAATGGTATGTCCGTTGTTTCCAACATTCGCCAATTCTTCTTAATCTGTGTTGTGGTCCTCTAGGAGATGGTTGTTTTGTATGTACAACTTAAATTGGTGGTGCGATCAGGTGTCATGAACAACTCATACAGATCTCAACCTCCCGATATGTGCCTTCAATGCAACTCTGGTCATGCTCTTCCTCCGTCTCAAGACGCCTCCCGCAACTCTGAAGGAGAAAGTCAGCAAAATGGATTTCATGTAAGCGCTCGTCAATTTGTGTGCTGCCTATCTCACTATGGCTCGTAGAGGAAATGTTCTCGTTATAGGATCTACTACGTCTGTCGTGATTGCGCTGACATGGGGAGGTATTCGGTACCCATGGTCATCAGCCCAAGTCCTTTCGCCCTTGGTTGTCGGTCTCGTAGGCTTGTTCCTCTTTGTCATCTATGAGATTTACGTTTGTAAGCCACCAGTTGTAAGTCCTCTCGCAGGCACGAGGTGGTAGTTATTGACCGGAGCTAACAAACGCCTTTAAGGTTCCCATCGTGCTGCGCATGAACTGGACCGGGGCCAGCGGTTATCTACAAAATTTCGTAATGGCCGTGGTGTTGGCGACCTTGAGCTGTATGTAAACACCCCACCTCTGGGTGTCACCTCGTTAACTTACGACGTGTCTGCCTACTATTAGATTGGTATGCAGTCTTCTTTGAAGCATGCAAGGACAGATCTCCCTCCGGAGCCGGCGTCGACCTCTTTGGTCTGTCGTATAGCATCAGTCTCATTGCAATTGTGGCGGGCGTTGCAGTTAGGAAGACGGGCAATTATGTGTTCCCAACATTCGTTGGCTGGGTGCTCACCATCGTCGGCGCTGGTCTGTTGACGACACTGCGTGCGGACACCAGTCTCTCCAAGTCTGTCGGCTTCCAGATTGTCATCGGCAGTGGCGTCGGCATCATTTACGTCGTCACGCTCTTCCCGATCCTGGCATCGATCCCAGTCACACAGACTGCGCCTGCTATGGCACTTTACGTTTTCTCGCGCAACTTTGGCTACGTGAGCGCCGTTTTACCTCCGTCTCTGCACATTGTGCCAATAATAACCCGAAACGAAACATAGATCTGGGGTGTCACCGCCGGCGGCGCCATCCTACAGAACGAGCTGAAGAGAAAGCTGCCCGCCGCCTTCCTGTCGCAGTTCCCGGGGGGTGTCGAGATCGCGTTTGCGACGATACCGATTATCCCGACGCTGAATCAACCATTCAAGGACCAGGTGCGGAACACGTTTGCTGAGGCCCTCAAGGTCGTCTGGCAGGTCATGCTTGGCATCGCACTCGCGGGGTTCCTCTGCAGTCTAGGCATGCGACAGTTACAGCTTCACATGAACCTCGACGAGGACTGGGGCAGGGAGGACCTACCTGCTGATCCAACGCAACAATTTGTGCCCCTGCAACAGAACGCGAGCAAGAGAGAAGCACAGGAAGCTTGATGAAGCAACTGGAGCAGGGCCCAACCTATGGTATGGGTTCGAGTGTGTGGTGTCTTACGTTGAACCCCTCGTGTCTTCCACTCTCCGTATCCGTAGTATTATCTTCCCGTGTTTATTACTGTATACTCTTTCTTGACATCGCCTATGCAGAAAAACTTTACTACAGTATTTATGAACCGTCGCTCTTCCGATATAATCTTATGTTTTGCGATCACGCTCGCGCACAACAGATTGGTAGAGCGGTCAACTAGTCAACGTCGGCCCCTTTCTATCACTAACGTGCGAAACGAAGTGTCATCTTGATGACTTTTTCTTAAAGTCCATATCCTCTCGGATTGGACTGCTCTTGAATCCGGATTCGGGGAGCAACTTGAGCAGTCGATGCGCTTCCTGATGGATGTGACTTCGAAGCGCTGCGTCGCATGATCATCAGTAAAACTCAGAACTGAAGGACCGTAAAAATGTTACCGTGAAAGGGGGGAAGGGGAGGCTGCCATGGAATGAGTACAATGGTGGCTACTGTAGTATCATTCACAAAGAGAAAAAAAAAACCTTCACCGAGGGAGGATCACGTGAACAAGCGGCGAATCGCGTTACACGGCACGGCCATTATTTTGCCCTACTCCATGTCACAGTGATGATGG
>Ga0307512_10002941_pt1 | contig 20581 bp, 25 predicted proteins | sample 14_EM_MG_FD_200267 | JGI IMG/M metagenome (GOLD analysis project Ga0307512, IMG submission 200267) | Populus trichocarpa ectomycorrhiza microbial communities from riparian zone in the Pacific Northwest, United States - 14_EM | ecosystem: Host-associated > Plants > Roots > Unclassified | place... | reverse complement strand
TTGTGGATGGCATTAGGCCTGTGCTCCCGTTGATTCGCAACACCCCGTACGGCAAGCGCATCCAGAACAAGCTGCAGCGTGAACAGCAACATTTGGATCATTTTGGTGGCTTCCACAGTCAGCAGGTTCTTGCTGTGAATATGGCCAATCATGGTGCCAGTCGCCACCTTCCAGCGGACCAGTTGGTGGGAGTATACCCGGCTCAAAACGGACTGTACTCTGCCAGCTTGCAAAATCAGAGCCAAGCCGCCCTTTCCCAAGCCAGTTTTCGCGGACCCATCCCCGGTGTTCAGCCTCATACTCTCGACGGTTACGTTCTTCAAAGCAATGCCGGTCATGCCCCTCACCAAGGCGCGTTCTCAACGTTCAACGGCGTCGGCTCTTCATTCCCTGGCGTTGGCGTCGCAAATGGTCTGGCTGACCCGTACCAACGTAACTCATTCGGCTACACGATGTAAACTACGCTCCGCACTGGTGGAATGGCTTGCCGCTCGGAAGTTCATACAACAAATGATTCATCAGCACAACCTTATACCCTATAGTATTTTTGTCAAGGACCCCCCCATATGTTCATTATGTTGTCCCACGTCGATACATTGACGATCGGGAATCACTCATATGGCATACCACACCAGGCGCATTTGTATTTCAAACCTGCATCCATCGTCGTTTCATTCCTGTGTCTTTTGTTTAACACCCTTTCCCTGAACAGTTTTCTTGGTTCGCCACATCTGTACAGCGTCATCTCCCACTTTTTGACCCCGCCTTTTCGATCTCAGATTCATAACGCAGCTGTTTAATCGTATCCCGTCGCACACTATTTGTCTGTCATTGTGTAGTTATTCTGCTCAATCTCAAAGTCGTCTTGGTTATCAAATGCCCCCCACGCGCACGTGAGGTCGACTCGCGTTTCAACACGTGACAAAGACATTGTACAAATTTGGCCGCGGTATTGTAATATTGTGCCCTGCCACCATGGCTTCCCGCTCATTTCCAAGTCGCCACAAAGCCCAGCAGGAAGAGGAAGATGCTGCTGCTCTCAAGCTCGGGCAAGGCACGTCCTAGAATCCACCCAAGTTTGATACCACTACGACTCATACCTTTCCCCGACCAGAATTCAACAACGCTGGTTGTCTCCTAATCTCGGAGGTCAAGTACCTGCTCGAAAACAGGGACAAAGACGCTCCGGACACGGTGTGCGTCGTCGGTCGCCCAACGATGACAATCTCCTTTTTTCGCTGATGTCTCCCCGCCCCCTCCCCTCTTTCAGTGTGTACAACAAGACTCTGGAATACGTCAAGACGTTTGCGAAATTCAACACTACTGATTCGGCGTCGGCTGTCCGAGAGTAGGCTCCTTCATCTTCCCCGCCGCTGTCTTTAGCACTCGATGTACTAAGCCCCGTTCTCGTTGCTCGCTATAGGATCTTGCGTCGGGAGCCGGGGCTGACGCAGTTTGAGACGGCACAAATCGCGAATCTATGTCCTGCCGACGCAGAGGAAGCGAAGAGCATCATCCCCAGGTGTGTCATCGGTTCCAGAGTTCCTCGCGTGTCGTTGTGTCGAGGATCGTTTACTTATGGTCGTTCAATTTATCCCCTCAGTCTTGTGAAAATTGAAGACGATAGACTTCAAGCTTTATTAGATGAGATTCAGGCTATGCGGAAGTTTCAGACATGAGGTACATGAGGTGTATGTACCCTGGTGTGGTGTTACCGATACGTGGCTATTCCTCTGTACAGTGTACTTATGTTCTATGATCGTCTTTCTCTCACCATCACCATGGAACGACGCGGTTTGACTGGTTTCAGGGGAGGTCAATAGCGTGGCGAGTTGACGCCTCCGCTTTACTTCTAGCCATGGGTTGCTCAATGCGAAAACATATGCATGTCGTTCATCTTCAGCCCGTCACACGTTGTGCGAGCATAGGATTCACTTATGCAACGCAATATTTGAGCCTGAGCATAGATGAGGACCACAGTGCTGCCATTTTGTGGTGTAAAAAGTAGAATGGAGAGTACATGCAACGTGAAGAGGAAAAGGCTAGCATCACCGGTGCTAGGAGTCGCGCAAACATATGAGTCAAGCTATAGCTAGAGGACGACGGCTAACAGGACGTTACCTTCACAAACCCGATCGCTGCGGACTTTTCGCGGAAGCATTGGCGACAGAGGTCAAGGCCATACTTGCGGATGAGACCCGCCTGGTGAGCACAAAGGCGACTATAGACCCCAGACCCATGAGCATTTGTCTCGCCCTGGCGAAGGGAGGAAAACGCACCATTGGCGGGATCCCTTTCCAAACTTGCGGGGGCGGGAAAACCAGACTGCGTCGTGAGTCATGTTTTGTTGAAGGCTACTATGTATGCATCGTATAAGCGGGGATTTCGTGGTGCTATGAATAAAAAAAGGGGTCATACCTTGGTTTTGGTCAATCGCTTGAAGTTCGTATCGACTTGGGTCAAACGGTGACATTATGTGTGGATGGGTGATGAGTTACCTTACATAAACTATACAGTGGCTGACAGTTGGGTTCACGCGGGGGACGAATACACAAAATCCGATTGACACCCACGCGCGAACGGCAACCCAACAAAACTTTGGATAACTAACAATACTAACAATAATGCTCTGCGAGAGAAGTGTACAGACGAGACCATCCACACAGAACACGTGTCCAAAGATTAGAGAACGGTAAGACACATACACAATACAAACCTTTATCGTCTGTCCAAAATACACGGGACCTGTGCATAAATTCGGTGCAAAAGACGTTACTCCGAGAAACTCCTGCTGCTGCTCGTTGCTTGCGAACTCGCTGTCAGCGGGGTCTCGGGAACGGACTCCGCTTCTGGTTGATATTCCTCCTTATACTGCTCACGCGTTTCTGTTGGTGGTGGCACAAAATCCCGCGGTTCGTCGGGTGTTCTCTCGACTGCTCCTGATACTTTTGTATCAGGGACGGCTTGTTCTTGCCTGGGTTCCCCCGTCGCGTCCGCCGAGATATGTACTTTCAACGGGGGAGGCGGGGGAAGGGTTGATGGCACCTGCGTGGTTTGTGCCGAAAGGTCCGCGGACATGCGGGACGGCGACATGGGAGGGTAGCATCGCGCAGACGGATGAATGCTGCTTGTAGGTCGCGGAGGGAGTTCGGGGCTGAAATCCGCGACTTGCTCCTCCGGCAGCGTGACTTTCGTGTGCGACGAGCCATAGCTGATGACAGGCACCGGTTCTCCGAGTGGTGGTGGGGGAAGAGGCGGGGACGACGGAGTAATGCGCTCATCAAACAAGGTCTGCGCGTTCTCAATGAGGTCCTCCATCATAGAGTCCTACTCGGATAAGTACCGGAAAACATGGAGCAAAACGGAACGCACCTTTGCTGGCTGCACATTGAGGAGATCGCCCTGCGGGACCTCGTCTTCGCCGAAGACAACTGGGCTGAATACGATTGCGAGATTTTTGGCATCCATCTTGTTCTTATCTGCGTGGGAGGCAATGCGGGAGAGATGTTCCACAAGTGCTTTCAGTGACGCTCTGTGGACTCCAGGTAATCGACGAATCTTCGATCGCAACACGACGAAATCGTTTGCAGCATGGTCAGCTATACGTTCCGACATTAGTTGCGCATGAATGGGGGTAGGAGAACTTAGGAACCCTACCCTTATCCTCGCTGTGTTGTATACGATCTTGCAAAGGAAACCTGAACAGAGACTCTGGAAGCTCTCTGAGGTAGAGCTACGCGATGAGCAATGGATGAGCTCGAGTGATTTTCTGTGTATATGATAGCTTACCTTGAGAAGCGAGGCAACAGAGTAGATGTCATCCGTAAAGGAGTTGAACGAAAACGTCTTTTCGTTTCGTTCGAGCTTGTGTTGCAACTAAATGCGTATTGGCATCAGCTAGACTGAATTTTAAGAGCGCTTCCCACCAACCTCCTGCACGTTCGCATGCCGACCAGAGACCTACGATGCGGAGTAAGAAAGGGTCATAAAGACGTGCTTTCCATGGGTTTACCCTATATATTCCTTCTGCATCTAAACCCCTCTTGTCAATCTCGTCAATGCAAATCTTTAGGACCTTTGGCACGTCATTCTCGATTCCGCGGGCGGTCGCGTAGTCCGCTAGGCTGACACCGAAAATCAAGTCCTGGCATTCACCGACTTGGTAGTTGTAGTAAAGTGTGGGGGGTGGAATAGAAAGGGCCAGAGAGCGGCGGAGTGATGCTGCCAAAATGCAAGTATCGGTTTCGGCAGAGACATTATCAACAGCGGTTCGAGCGTGTGATGCCAGATAGTTCTGCGTGGCATGCGTCGCGCTGCGTGTGGTGTTAGAAATTCAAAAGCACAAATAATCAGGTTTGTGGGACTTGCATCAGCGTATCGGCATATGTAACGAGCACCTTCTTGACGGTTTCCGTGCCCTCGAAAACAAACCGTTCAAGGCTCTGCGCAGATAACGTTTGTAATATGGTTCAGTGACATAGATATGACTTACATTATACCCGCCTTCCAAGGTTTTAACCCTCCGTATTCTGAGGGTCTCGAGCCAGTGAACAGCCTTCCGGTAATCCTTATCTAAAAACGATTTAGCGAATGAAGTGGAGAACATGGGTGTTGTGGGACTGACCTGCCTCCTCAGCTTCGCGCTTAGCACGGGTTGAGCGTAACGCCAAGTCGGCATTGCGACTGCTGCCCCTGATTCCGCCTTCCTTGTCTAGCAAAGTGATTAACTGGTTCAGTTGTTTCTTCCCTACCAAATGCAGTCAACACGGTTGTGGCGCAATATGTAATGATATCAGTACCATGTTGGGCTAGTTCCGAGAAAGGCGTAGAGCTCGACGGCGAGCGATTTCGAGGTGCACCACTGGAAGGCTTGCGATCTAGTGGGCGACCAGGCTGCGGCGTCGCAACGTATGGCTTGGATGAAGGGGGATTCTGGTTGGGCCGAGAACTTGGTATGGCACTGTTTTCAGGAATAATAGGTGCTTGGGCAACGTTCGAAGGAGGGACAAGCGCTGAGCGATGGTCCTGTAAGGGGTCCCCGAACATCGATGGCGCATGAGCATCCTGGAATAGTACAAGGTGGTGGATGCTTACCTCAAATTCTTGGCATTTCTTGATGTATGCTCGCTTAAGTTTGGGAAGGGTGTTCTCTGCGTAGTCGACATGGGCCGCGGCGGACCCCTTGAGATCTTCTCTGATCCGCTTTCGTGTGCGATCTTGCGTTTCCTTTCGGGTGGTTTAGAACCGAAGATACCCGATCCAGCGAGAAGTACTTCGCTTACCTTGAGTGCTGTAAGCGGATTAATAATGTCAACCATGAGCGTATTCAGGAAGGCCTGTCGGGCCTGGGTTTCTACGACAGATATGAAGAATATTATCTCGGGGTGTGTTGTTATCGCACCTCTTTCCACGCTATCTCTGATTTCGTTCCATCCCACCCTCGAAGTATTCGGTTCGATACGAGCGTCGAAAAAGCTATCTACAGCTTTTGCCTTTTGATGGAGCTTCTCAAGAGAATCGATACTATGAGGATGAGAAATCAGTAAGAATACAGCGGCTCCTGTCTCGCGGGCATCTCACTATGTCTCCTCGATCCTTCGTCTACGAACACAGGGTAAGCTGAGAGAATGTCGTAGGCTGTGGTTGACAGACCTTTCGAGGAAGAATCCGAGATAGCGATCCGAAATGACCCTAAGATATAGGTCGAATTGGGTGACCAAGCCGTTTGAAGGGCCATCCAACGATACCCTGGATTGAGGTTCTGTAGACATGGGGGCAAGGTTTGTTTACCTCACTCGAACCGTGGCCTTGATCGTGGCGCTGCCGAGCCGAGCGCGGTCTCATCCTGCCACGTGGTTATCTCAGATCCCGTTTCCTCACGAGAAAATATTTATTTATTTAAAAATGAATGAATTTGTATATGAACGTGGAATAGGTAGTGAGTTGGTAGCAGACGCGAAACACTACACTGAATATGAGATTGTGGCTAAGAGGTGGGTGTGATCATGGGGTCCTGTACGATCTACTGTACTACCATTCAAATCTTACTTGTGCTCAGTTATATTGCAATCGGCTCTAAACGTAGGTTGGAGTCATAGCACAGGTGTTCCAGCGAGCGAGTCAGTCGAAACCCACTAAACGCGCTCAATGATCACGATCAAGGGTGTGGCGAGAAATGTTCACCGTCACGGATTAGAACATTGAGATCTAGAGAGACTGAGACGCATACGTCTGTTGCCAGCACCAGCATAACCGGTAACCTAAGCACGACAAGAATCCTTAGCATTAACGTCACATTCACATCGGGGCTTGCTAAATAGGTTACGCGAAGCAAGCAAAACAAGTGGTCACATGGAGCATGAGAAACGGCAAAGCAAATATCGCAAGACATAAATCATCAATCTGGCAGCAAGCACTAAAAGGGGAGAACGCAACCAAGCTACGCGTAAGATAAACCAGCACCGCGATGATCAAGACAGAACAAGCGTTGACTGCCAAGATGTAGTTTTCAAATTCGCACAGAATGACGGACACAACGCCCAGTTCGAACAAATTGCTCGTGCTTACTGCCTCCTATAACCCGCATTTTGATCAAGCCCACCTCTGGGGGGATAATCACGTGGAGCACCCTTAGGAGGAGCCGGAGGAGGTCCAGCATAGCCTGGAGCAGCGGGATAAGCCTCGTAGGTACCAGTACCAGTCCTAGCAGGAGGGCTTTGGGAGCGGCGTCTGTCGGGGTATTAGTGTCGCTATGGGAAGCAGTTGCCACGAAACCACAAACCTCGCACGTGCTTCAGTTCCAGAGCGGCCAGGGTAGTCAGGATAGCGTGCTGACGGTGGAGATACTGGGCGGCGATAATCAGTAGGAGGGGCATAGTCCCTGGACATGGACGATCAGGAAATTGATTAAAATGAAGAGATGATATCACGGACCGGGCGGGCGGTCTCTCGAATTCCTCCCGGCGCGACGGAGCACCCCCTCCGGGTGGTGTCCTGGGCCTCACAGCGGGAGGAGGCGGGACGTAGCTACCATATCTGTCATTGGGTGGAGGGGGGCGCCTGTCATATCGGTCATAGTCTCGGGACGCCGGAGGTGGATAGGCACGAGAATATGCAACTGGGTCCTCAGAGCCGTAGTAGCCAGAGCGAGACTCGTAGCGGGGAGGTGGCGGAGGCCCACGCATTCTGTAATCGTCCATATCGCCCCTGCGAACTGGGGGCGGAGGATAATCGCGATAGTCTCGAGGGGGAGAGGCTGGTCTTCTAGGCGGGGGATACTCGTATGGGTAACGAGCATCACGGGGAGGGGGTGGGTAACCTCGGGGCGGGTATTCCTCACGATAGGGCGGATAATCCCGGGTATGGGGAGGGGGGGCCGCATAATCACGCGGTGCATGAATTCTGTCAATCAATGACCCATCACCAGGGGGGCTGTGGCGTCTGGGAGTGCTAAATAACTAAGCATGAGGGAAACATAGTATATGGAGGAAGTACAACTGACTGTACAACATGATTCGGGCATTCTCTGGAGGGTTGAAATGAGTGCATTGCGAGAGAAGAACTCAAACAACCCATGCTCACCTAGCCCAGTGACCCATTTGACCACACTTGAAACATGCACCCGGATCTCCACTGAATTTTGCAAATCGTCCCCCACCACGGGAGATTTCCACACGGATTTTGTTGCCCATAAAAAAGCCTTCGTTATACTTTGCCACACTTTCCTCGGCCGCTTCTCGACTGTCAAATTCCTGAAGCAAAATGAGACCTCTTCAATCCCCTCCCAAACTCTCCTAGGACACCCACCACAAAGCCATACCCAACTCTGGAGGAAGTAGATCAGTTTGAGATCAATTAGATTGCCTTGGAGAGACGTACTTCAGTTCGATGTTGGTAATACTGCCTATTTTTCCGAAACAACTTTGAAGGTCCTCTTGACGTGTGTTTTCTGGTAAGCCGCCGATATAAACCTTATTTGGCTGCAGAGCACAGAAAGTGAACACCAGTCCAGAACGCTGAAAAGGGCAAATGTGGAGCAGAAGCGCAGCGTGTGAACCCGTAGCCATGGGTAGCTAGTCTCCGGAAAGCCAGCAAACAAGTAGCATGGAATCACAACTAATGAGACTACTCATGCTCTTTGCCCATGCAGGAACGCATACGTGTACGTGGCTGAAAAGAAACGGAGGACGTGAGAAGACCTAAGCACCTTGATTTGTTTCTCCCTGTAGATTGTTGCCCCACTAGACCTGGAACCAGGGCCAGGATCACCTCCGCCAGGGCTACGAGAGTGATACTCCGCGTTGACCGCGTCCGATGCCCCACGTTCATCGGGAGGACCACCGTTCGAAGGAGGGAGATCTGCACCATGTGCCAGAGAGTCCCCAGCTCGGTCTTCTTTTCCTGACCATTTGTCACGCACTTGCGCATCACCGCGGTCGACTGGGACAGGAGAGGCGGCCATAGCAAAGATGTGGGAAAAAAAAGGGATGGCTGGAAATGTTCAACCGTTGTCAGTCGTTGTCACCCTTCTTCCTTCATTCAAACTCATTTTTGAGCTCCGATTAACACGCCACATTCATTCCATCCACGAACAAAACTAGTGTATATATGAGCAATCGAAAGTCCAACTCGGATATAAAAGTCCTAGGAAGCAGTCCTGTCCTATGTACTATTGAATGTCAATGTCAGACAACGGTCCTTCGATGTCGCTTTAACACAGAGACTGTTATGCCAGCGACAAAAAGCCACCAACAACACTGACCACCACCATCAAGAACACTCCCAGGAGCGCGCGGGAATCGCTAAAGAGGACAGCAGTTGTTGCTCCCGAACTGTTGCTACTCTGGCTCCCACTCCCACTGGTAGAAGTGGACCCAGGGTTGTTCACCGTAGCTGGAGTACTTGGGGTACTTACACCCGTAGCGGATGCAAGGCAGGAGCTGGCAACTGCTGAGGCCGACGCCGTAGAAGCTTTGTTTTCGGTGCCATTGCCGGCGAAGCTGCATGCCTGGGCGTCGCGGTTTTGTGACTCATAGTATAGACTCATTACAAAGGAGAGTTTGGTGGCTATTATGAGCCTATTAGCGTAAGTAACCCGTACAGATAAAGTGAACTTACGAGGATCGCACGCGGATACCGGACCATATGTCCCATTATCACCAAAGCCAGCAATCGCGCTACAATCTCCGACAAGACCACACGCTGTATTAAGAAGGGGACCTAGAATGCCGGTTGTGTTCGAGGTCTGGGGATTGAATCGACAGCTAAGGCTAGCTTCCACGCATTGGCAAGCGGCGTCAACAGGTGTAGGGGGGAGGGTGCTTGATCCCAGGAAGGTAGAGTTTTCTGCAGGGCATGCAGGGTATGATGCAGCTGGGGCACTGCTTTGCGGTGGTGTGTTATCAAATTGCACGGCACCATAAGCAGTTGCCAAATTGTCGAAGTCGGTTGTAGTGGTGACCGTAGATCCATCAGCAGAGATTGTGACCATGCCAAACTGGCCAGCATCGCTTTGCGCAGGGAAGTATGAAAAGGCAATGCCACCAGACCAGACGGGAGCAGCATCGCTGCTGAACAGTGCGCCAACGTCAGCCCATGGGCGGGGATACGGGTTGTTACAGCCGTATTCGCTGAAGTATGCGACGACATTGTAACCCGCAAAATCGCCCGTTTTGCCAGCGTAAGAGTCTTGGAAAGTCGAGCTTCCGCAAAATTCACTGTGACGAGGTCAGGGTGCTGTTTTTCACTAATTATGCAGTGAACACGCACTAATTGTTGAGACCGAAGATATCGATGGCAGCATTTCCCGAGTCACTACCAGAGGGATCACAAGAGAGGTAGCTTGCCAGCGGAACAATCCATGTGGCATCACCATCGATGGCGGCGTAGCCAACGAGGGTAGACAATGACTTGGAATTTCTTAAATAAAACAGGAAAACGTCAGTATTATTGTTATGAATGGGATATGCGAACTGACAAATATGCCTTGATATCACGGGCCGCAGCCTTGACGAATGGTGCAGCGGTAGTTTGGTTAGGGCTAGTAACGACTTCGTTCCCGATGTTGTAGACCAAAACATTGTCGTATTTGGAAAACGCGTCTATTGTTCTTATGTAAGAATCTTGTAAGTTTGTCGTCCACGCAGGGGAACTCCGGTCGATAGAGCCATTCGATGGGAGAGATAGATCCAGGCTATAGAATCATATTAGTGGCCAAACTTCACACAGGTGGCAGGCAATCTGGTATGACAACGCACATGACATAGATGTTCGCACCACTAAAAGCTTGCATGCAAGTGTCGTGATCCTTAGACGCATCCACGCTATAGACACGAAGAGTGTTGACTCCGAGCTGCTGGAGGTATGGAAGGTCACGCTGACATGCGGGTCCGTTGGCGAGAGGGTCAATAAAATCACTCGGCTCCGAGAAAGGAGCGTTGGGATCCACAGTGGTGTTGCCTAGTAGAGATATAAGATGCTCTGCATAGTGTCTTCCTAACAGGGGAAATACTTGCCTTGCTCTTGGTACGCAACACCCTTGATGTAAAAGCGACTTCCGTCTGCGCTGTAGAGGTAGCGGCCAGACCTCGTGATTTTCCCAATAGCGTTCACTCTAGAAGACAGGGTAAGGCCAACAGCAAAAGCTGCAGCCAGGCGAGAAAACAGAAACATCAAGTCTACGGGCTCTCAGGGTATGAGGGAGAGACAACAAGGGGGAAAGAGAGAGACGGGAAAAACCACAAGGGGGAAAGCGCTGGTGACCTGGTCAGATCAGCCGCATGTAAATAGTGCCTGGCTGCGCGAGGGCACCGCCCATAACGTTTCGGCATGGCCCCACCATGCGTAAAAATAGGACCCCTTGTCAGCCCCACCACGTGACTTACTCCTCCACTACCACTACCAGCACCACGAACTCCGCGGTCAACACCAACACCGACATCTTACAAGACTCAATATATCACGAATGTTAAACGTTATGTATCTGGTATCACTAACATGCATGGATCCATACCGTGTCGGGCATTCATGCATTCATGCTTTCAGTCGGAGTACAAAACTAGTACAAATCATCTCATTCTGACACCGGATCCACCGGCCTGGCGTTGACCTAGTTTGGCGCTCGTTCTCCGAGTTCAGGTCACTTGCGGTCTGCGCCAAGCCACCGCCTGGGCTAACTCGGTGATTTGGCTGGCTCCGAACACACAAACAAGTACTGATACCATAGTCAAGCAGAGTTCCCAAAATGTTTGCTTGGCGTTCCTGTTCGATGTAGGGAACAGTGCGAGATGTGGTAAATGAGAGTGTGGGTGTGGGTGACTTCCATAAATCGTAAAATCAGAATGAGAATGTGAAATGCATGGAAACCAGCTTTAGGGGCCTAATATCATATATGTTTAAACGGACACTTTTGTAACGCCCGCCTAGCTCAATCGGATAGAGCGTCAGACTCTTACAGTAGGCGGTGCTGTGATCTGAAGGCTGCGAGTTCGACCCTCGCGGTGGGCTAGAATTTTTTGCTTGGGTGGTGTACAGTTCGGGCTCTGCGCGAACTGTACGGTATATAAATACACGGGGACGTAACAAGTATGGCAAACGTTATCCCGTACCGTCACCCGTGGGATACTACTTTTAACCCAGCACTTATACCGTTTGAGATTGGGTCAGGGCATATCTGACGCACTAATAAAAGTAAAGGAATGTAGCAGCGAACGAGCGCGAGCGGGAATGGCGGCTGTGCAGACACGAACTCAGTTTGGCACAAGAGACCACAACTATATTGTATTTACCTGTGCAGACACAAACTACATGCTGTGAGCACAGGAATAGAAGTAATAGTAAAGTAAGAAGCTCACCTCAGTTTGGCCCAAGAGACCACAACTGAGGGGAGCACGAGCGATGACTATGAAGGTATATGAATGAAATGGAACACTAGTAAAAGTGGGGTACTCAACGGATGCAAAACTAGGGATGAGGGTACTGTACTAAAGTCAACCGTGCAAGCTGTCTACAAGTGACACTAGCGCATTTCGCGCTGTACTCTATGTGGTGTCCATGTGGCCTGACCGCCGCTTCTGCAACAATATCCTCTTGTGTAGGATACATGAGATTTTCAAGGTATCTAGTGACGTTAATCTGAGTGCTAAATCAAAGCACGTGCAAGGTGCAGGCATGGACCGCATAGTTGGATGGCATGCACAACCTGCGGGTTAGCCCTACACACTATAAACTCAAAAGCTACTGAAATTCAGTAGTTTCACATACTGAATGGTGTGGAAACACCTTAATTTCAAGTGATAAAACCCTGAATTTCAGGTGTTTTGCCTACTGAGATTCAGTAGCTGTTGCATTCATAGTGACATACGTGGCACATCGCATGAGTTCGCACCAATATAAAAAGAGGGTATGTAGGAGACGGTGGACTCATTGCTGGTGACAAGAGTGGCAGAAGCGGGATCCTTCACATGCTCCCTGGATGTCCCGCACGAGCTTCTTATACAGGGAAGTCGGGAGGGTAAGGTAGGCTTGTCTATGTCTGGGTTGTCGTGCCATTGCTTGCTATGTGGCGATGGCAAGTCCCAGAGGCAACTTCAAAATGATGGCACATGCTGTTCGTGGTGATTTGGTGGGAAGGAGTCCGCCGCCACACTGGCTTGCCAGTGGGCGAACACTGGGCGAACTCAATGGATGGCTTCACCCCTAGAGATAAGCGCGCGTGCGAGCACAATTCGACTTCGCTAGGTCGAGAAAGATGATGATGACTTTGTGTATGAGGAACTAATTGGGGTGACCCTGAGCTTGGAGAGTGGAGACTAGTGCTCCGAGGTCTGCGTCAAATTTGGTGGCTATCATGATGAATGCCTAAGCTTCGCGCTTGATTTCAGAGCTTCCTGAGTAGGATGCTGCGATGCAGGAAGTGGGTTGTTCGCCATCTTCGCCGTTCCAGTTGGATGTGAGGCCACAGGAGGAGATGGCGATATGCATAGATTGGTCAATGGTGGAAGGGACTGAGTTAGTCCAGCAGACGAGCTCTCATTAGTATTAGACACGGTGATTGGAGCGAAAACCGTGACGTGGAGGGTGGTCATCATTCTCTACGACGATTCCCGGGCCATAGTAAACGGTTGCGGCGATACAGTCATACCACTAGCCTACTGAAATTATCAAAGTGGGTTTTTCCTTACGCTCCGGCTCGCGAAGTGCAGGGGCCTTGACATCGACAAAATTCCATCGGAGCGCGCGTGTCAGAATGGGTGTCCATTCTTCAACTTAAGCTTCAAGCTTCAACGCTTGCATGGTAGCGAGAAAATTTCCTGAATTTGATCATTTTTATTATTTAGAGGGGGAGAACCGTAGAAACTGTTGGCACATGGGATATACAGTAGAACACCCAGAGGAATTGTATTTTTCAGGAACCAATGGATGGGCATCCGAAGAGCCTTTTGTGAATTCTCCAAGGGGGCGGTGACACCGGTGACACTTCATCGATTCATCTGGAACGTCTTGCCTCCGCCGAAGGACCTTCTCCGCCTACGCCTTCCTAGCCAGCTCCAACCGACCCAACCGTCTTCAGCGCATACTCGCTGCCGCCACCGCCACTTTCACATCAGCCACTGCGGTGAAAAAGTGGATAACATCATCGCTGCGCTCCAATATCACGATCGAATATGTAGAATCACTCTCCGAGGCGTTTCGAATTTACTATTGGAAGGATTCTCAGCAGCACGACAAGAGCCACTCCCGCGCTGACCTCTCTCATGCTCTGGTCAAATAGTGAATCGACGCAGGTCGTTCCCGATTCATTCCTGGGTGGATCAACAGCACGTCTCCAGACACTTGGGCTGGGTTTCATTCCATTTCCGGGATTACCGAAACTACTTTTGCCGGCCAATCACCTCGTTCTTCTTCACCTGTGGAATATTCCGGATTCCGGATACATTTCGCCCGAAGTGGTGGTCACTCGCCTCGCTGCGATTACAGGGCTCGAATTTTTCACCCTCGGATTTCATTCCCCTCGATCTCGCCCCAACCACCAAAGTCGACCTCTCCCTCTGCCCACACCCATTATCCTCCCTGCCCTCAGGCTTGTCGTGCTCGAAGTTCAAAGGAGTAAGTGAATACCTGGAGGACCTCTTGGCCTGGATCAGTGTCCCAATACTCGACTCGGTCCAGGTAACATTCTTTAATCAACTTGTCTTTAGCACCTCACAGCTTTCCCGGCTCATTCATCACGCAAAAGGTTTGAAGAACTGGAAAGGAGCGCTTATAGTCTTATGCGATCACTTTATTGAAATCACGCTTTTCCGTAAAGCTAACGTTGATGCCCATCGCATAAACCTGCGAATCTCATGTACAGGACCGGATTGGCAGCTTGAGTCTCTGACGCAGGTCCGCAACTCGATCTTGCCACCCCTTTCCTCTTTGTGCATCATCGACGACCTACATCATCAACCACTTTGGCAAGACATGGAGAATACCCAATGGCTGGAATTTTTTACGCCAATTTGCCACTGTGAAGAAGCTGTACTTATCTGAGCAATTCACATTACGTGTCGGGGCCGCATTGCAAGAGCTTACCAACGAGAAGGTAACGAACGTGTTGCCCAGACTACAACTTCTCTCCCTCGCGGCACGGAACTAGGAGCGATCGAGACCTGTCTGGGATGCGTTCAAGCAATTCACTACCGCCTCCTGTCGGATGGGACGTGCCACAAAAACGGACGTGTGCCACACTAACAATTTCTACCCGTTCTAGATGCACGGGAGGTCAATGGCCGACGTTTGCTACTACTTTCTGTCCTGTTGTCGTTTGATTTCATAGCCCTGGTCCGTCACCTTTACTCTCGTTCTCTGAGACTCGGACTCCCAAGACATCAGCCATTGTACTTCTGTTAGCTCACTCCATGTCTTGAATCCAGTATGGACTGTAAGCACCGGCATAGGAGGACAGTCATTTCAACGATGCTGAAAAACGAGACATACCAAATGGAGGCAATGTGGGAATCAAATTGAACTTGAGTTCTTGGTGTCGAAGTATCTCATCGTCAACCCACGGTTAGGTAGTACATCACCCTTTCAGTATGCAGGCGAAGGCCGCAGCTGACTCGGAGCCTGCTAGCGACTGACACGAATGGGGCACTCGTTTCCCGAACCTCAAGCCAGGGCCACGTATCTTCTCAACAAGAAGCTGTTTCTGGTCCAAATTTCAGAAGAACAAACGCTGGTTCTCGAAATATTACTATGGGATATTGGGTCTGAAGCAAGGCCATCACTGAGGCTTGGCTGACAGTCAGCATTAGCATCTTGCCCAGGACGGGCGGCGCTGCGTCCAGCCGTCAATATGGCATATTGGCACCCCAGCTCACTCACATCGCCCTCCGGGTCCTCGTCATCACGTTTCAACCCCCAAATTCCGATAACCTGCGTTAGGTCACCATGAATTCGGGTGATTTGTTCGGCCCTTCTGTCGTTCGATGGTTTGCCAACCAGCCGGACGACGTCATAGACGCCATTGCCGACGTATCGGATATACCCCGTGATGATATGTTTCGCTCGGCTGAGGTCTACGATGAGACATGCAGATGCGTAATTCCCACCGCCGCACAACGCCTCTTCCGATGGACCACCGAAAAGCCAAAACGCGTATTTAGGCAGGGTTTCCGGCCGCCAGTCACCCCGAAGGAGAATAAATTCCCTCCCAGTGCCTTCGACCTCAGGGGCTACGTAGGAAACGGCACGGCTTCCATCTTCATTGGCACGACGCGCCCATACCGCAACCCCGACAACACGCTGGGGGGGTGGAAACCACGTGTATTGAAAGGCAATAAGGACCGTTTCAAGTACGAAGTGTTTGCCTATGGAGGCATCAACGTTGATCGCGTACTTGGTACTCACGATTACGAGAATCAACGGGAAATCGCATTTCCCGGGGGAATAGCTCCAAGAATGATCCGCTCGGCAAGGCAATACAAAGGGTCTCGGTTAGTCCGGATCTGGAGAAATACGCGCTTTGCCGCCATGGCCAATCCTCCTGCGCATGCACCACTTGGCCAAGGCCTCCCACGCATGTCCTGTAATCCGACTCATGTACCTGTCCAGGATCACCCACCCATCCAAGGGCAACTTCCCTGAACGGGCTGTGCTGTAATAGTGGTTGTGGCCACAAGAGGGAAAGGAGGAGTGGGCCGCCTTGTCGTCGTGGGTGGTGGTGCTGGGAAAGGCAGGAAAGGGCGGGGTTGTGTCGGTTGCTGCTGCTTCTGCTGCCATCGGTGTTGGAGTGGGGAATGAGTGTGTGAAGGGTGAAGCTTGTGAAGAGCGACAAGTACGGTGTTGGTAGAAGTCGAATTGTCAGAGGGTTACATCCAAAGTTTGGATGTAACTTGTTGCCGCGACTCAAGTCGACTTAAGCTGCGGCTTTTTGCCGGCTACTAGCAATGTGAGCCGGTCCGATTGGTCTGACTCGACGTACTCGCGGCTTTTTAGTCGGATAGCCGCCATCCCCAGACCAGAAAGTACTCTTCTCCGGCGTTCTCTTTTGGAGTCTTCCTCCGGTAAGAGAGCCAGCCCTCTAACTTTAGGATGCTGTACTCAACGAGGTTCCAGTCCTACGTCCATGCCTGCGCCCACTGCGAGTATGAAAATGGCTATCTCATCTTTGACGGCCACAAGGACTACATTGAAGTCTGGTGCGTCGCCAGCGACTTTGCAGTTGACAACGGAGCGAGCGATTCGCCGCCGGACGAGGGACAATGACGTGCGTTGATGTTCGCTGCAGTGATGCACCACCGACATGCACCCCGCGGACACTTCTGTCCGTGGGCCAAGCTGTCCCTCCCTGAATTTATGCTCGCATTCCGATTCGTGTACTCTGGCAGCTTGATCAACCATTGCCGAGCTGTTCGCTCCGAAAGGTTGGCCCTGAGGACATATCCAAGTGCTGGAAGGATCCGCTTGTTGAGGGCACGATGGAACCATTTGGGGGTGACTTTGCCTGTGGGCACGCTCAACAGGTACGTCAGTGATGTCTTTTGGATTTGCTTGTCATTGAGCAATGAGCAGAGATCGGCCACCATTCCCCCCTTGCTTCTCGACTGGTAACTGCTCAAATTGCTGGTAATGGCAGGCGAGCACTCGAATCTGGTGGGCGAAGTAAGTGCCCTTCCCCTCATGCCATTGCAGTGCGATCTGTTCGCTTGCGGCCATGCGTCCAAGTCCCTTGCTCAGGAGCGTCGCAAAATTTCGAAGAATCAACAACTGATTGATGACGGTGGGTGTCGCATCCTGCTTGTGTGCCTTCTTGTGATCTTCCTTGATTTGTTCCTGCAGTACTGGCCAGCCATGGATCTCTTCCATCGCTCTCAGTTCTTCATCCTCTTCATCATCAAGAAATTGTCTCATATCATTCTCTTCACCATTGGAATCCATCTCAGCTTCCTTGTTGTGGGGGCCCTCTGCGTCGTCACCAGACCTGCTCTCTCTCGAGTGCGTGCCTTCGATTTTGGTGGGAGGCACCTCAAGTTGTAGCAACTGCGACCTGGACATCACTGGGCTTGGGGCACATGACAAATCCCACGGGGAAGGTGAGTCAGATGATGCATCTGGAGATGGTGCAGTTGACAGCGCGCAAGACAGCGCAAGGGAAGGTGCCCTTGATCCAGCCCTGGATGAAGCTGGTGATGATGGAGCCGATGTTGAGATCGAGTGCGATGACTGGCGCGAAGTTCTTGTGAACATGAGCTTGGTAAGTTTGCGTTGATTCTGTAGTGCATGCCTGTGCTCGGGGCATCATTGTAATCGTGCCGACTTTGCATGCATGTCAGGGCCAAATGAGGGGACCTTTCTCTTGCCTGGACCTCAAGGTAAGGGCTTTCAGGATTCGATCGTTGATGTGCGACTAATCACCTTTCTGTCTATTCTTCAGCCTCATCCGCTCCTCCAGGGGTAGCCAGTCCAAGTCCCGAGCATCCTCCAAATCGATCATCATCTCCATCATCAGGTCGTTCACCTTGATTGTCGTGCCATAAGGAAGGTCGCCCTCGAGGCCTACCTCACCATCCAATGCCTCTTCATCCAGTTCTGAGGGCTTCAAACTGGTATGTGGGTTCCACAAATTTGCCAGGCCAGTGTCAGACTCATCACCATCATCAGGTGCCCCAGTTGAAGCCTCGACGCGAGATGGGCTCCTGCTGGCAGCATGAGATCGCCCACCCAAATTGTCGCCCTGATCCCTGGGCCTTTCTTGTTTGCGACCTCGGGTTCTAGGAGTTGGTTTCATGGGAGGCGGATTCGGAGTTTTCTTGGGCTGTGCCAGCAGAAGGGCATTGGGTTTTACTGTTTTGCTGGCACTCATTTCCATTACTGTCATGTATTACTGTACTCCATAACCTACTGTAATATGTTACAGATACAGAATCAATGTTCCCGCGCCTTCTTTGCGCACATTTCTGGGGTGTCACCGCACCACACACACCTGGTGTCTGTGTCATGTGGGGTCAGCTGACCCCTTGTCATGTGGCTCCCACAGCCCTTGCCAGATATTTTTGATGAAATCGGAGAACATCATTAAATTCAGGAGGGTGAAACAAGTTGATTGGCACTGTCTTCAAGGGCTTAACCCTAAATATAGGGTTGGCCAACTAATTTTTTTTTTTGTGAAAATCAAAAAACATCTTTTCTGCATGTTTTGAACACAAATACACCATTTAATTTTTTTGGTTGACTTTGGCTGTCTGGCACTGTAGTGAGGTAATGATTGTAACTGTGGTGTTTGCTATGTACTGGAGTCCAGGGACGACCGCTACTTCCGCGACATGTTATCTCATACATAGACGAACACCCACCTTACATCAGACCATGAGACTACATCTATGAATTCAAAAGAAGTATGCCTGGCGAAGCGAAGGCCATTCGGTGTGGATAGCCTTCGGTCCGTCGACGATGTAGTTATCTGATGCATCTGCACATGCATTATATAATTTTCGTCGCTGCCCTCAATATAACAAACATACCACATCTGACCCTGATTAGTGCACATTCTTCCCGTGAGAACACATAGACCTCGTTTGAGTTCAATGGATTTGGCAGCATCATAGTGATCTCCTTGAACCCTGCATCCTTCAGGCATGGCCACATCGGCTTCGGGCCATCGATGATATAGTCTTTGTTTGGCCCTGAAAAAGAGATGTCAGCCCGACCAGGTTCCGGGACAATGCAAAGAGAAGGAACTCACCTTGCTGGATATGAACAAGAATGTACTGGTCACCCCTAAAGAAGTATGCCTGTTCGCTGTTCACCGGATTCAGCAGGACGGCATCGATGGTCTTGAACCCGGCACTTTTGAGAGATGCCCATTCACCAATGATGTTCTTCGGTCCATCGATGATGCAGTCATTAGAGGTACCTGTCGGTGGGGATATGGCCAAGCCACGAAGTCTATTGACAATCACGAACCAGGATCGGCATTGATGAGGGCATAACTATCGCCAGCAAAAAAATACATCTGTTTCGTGTTGTTCGGAATTGGTAACACGGCATCTATCCACCCGGCAAACATTGACAATGACGGCCAGTCGAAGACGATGACCCTTGAGAATCGTGCAGTGGTGTCGCCCATGGTGCCAGGAATCATCTTAATCGTCACATACTTGTCCCCGCAGAACACATAAGCCCGGCTTGAGTCGGAGGGGTGTAGAACACCCGCAACGCTGTTGAAGGGGACAGGGGCGGTGGTACAGTCCGAATCGTAACCTTCCTCCCCATCTCCACGCATGAGTTCATTGTTGTCTTGAACAGACTGTTGCTCAAGTTCATCGTAGCCCTGTAGAGCATCATTGAAGAATGGGGATAGCATGAGGGGATCAACAGGTGGAAAGGCCGGGAGCGGGAGTATGAAGTGGTTTATGGTCAAAGCGGGGGTTTTTGGTAAGGTAGGCCCCTGATAGTGCCAGTTTGAGATTGAGTCATGCCCCTCCCGGAATAGTGTTGCGGCAGCTCCGGCTAATTCTCGGCTAAAGACGGAGCCGGAGCCAGCTACAACACTAGCCGAGCCGAGCCGAGCCGCAGGTGCCCGAGCCGCCCATTTTAGCCGACTCAGTGTGGACATTCTAGGGCTCGTTTTAAAGCTGACGGGTTCCAGAATTGTGCCCCATACCCACACCTGCATGCACCCATCCCGCTGACCCGCAAGGGAGAAGGGGACCCTTGTCCATCCCTAATCCCTGTCCAGCACATTTGAACTCATGGCATTGTCGACCTTTAATAGTGATAACCTTGGGCAGTGGCTTGTAGAATGCGTAGATTGGTGATTTCCAATCTTTGCTCAATTGTTCTGTACACATGGTAAGTACTGTCATCACAGAAGATGTTCACTTGCTTACTGAGCTTCTCATCAGAGTTCTCTGACACTGCATATGATCCACCTCCATCATTTGATACCTCCGACTCTGCACCCAGCCCATCTCCATTGTCTGATACCTCCACTATTGATGCTCTCTGTTGCTGGGAGGATGCATCCAGTCCAGAGTCCAAATGGAGGCTTGCCAATGTTTCACTGTCTTCTTGGGGTAAGTGTCGTTGTTTTTTCTTT
>Ga0307512_10002940_pt1 | contig 20590 bp, 19 predicted proteins | sample 14_EM_MG_FD_200267 | JGI IMG/M metagenome (GOLD analysis project Ga0307512, IMG submission 200267) | Populus trichocarpa ectomycorrhiza microbial communities from riparian zone in the Pacific Northwest, United States - 14_EM | ecosystem: Host-associated > Plants > Roots > Unclassified | place... | reverse complement strand
AATAACTTTTTTCAGCAGTTTCTGGTCGTTAATGCGTGGGTTTCTAGGCCATACAGACCTTGTTTTGTGTCCTCATTCTCGACTTAAAGTTCCGTAGGCACGCTCCGGTGAGATGGTTGTTTGTATCCGTGTCCATGCGGTGTGGAAGGGTGGTGTCATATTTGTTCTATGACTACCCCGTCTTGATGCTACTGGATTTTACTCACGCGTCGATGACACAGAGACGTGTTGGGACCCGTCGTGGATGATATGCAGCTTCCTTGTGCACACGTATACATGTGTGCCATGGGACCATTTCTTTCACCTATGGGCTTTTCTACAGTTCTGTCGCATGTCGGTATTTGAGCTACATTACTCTTCATTTCCCAAGCAATAACTGGCACAACCCTCGATGTTTCTATCTTCCGAATATGTTCCTTACATCTGTGGCCCCTATCATTGGAAGTTGACTGTTTAGGAGGTTGTCCCAACAATTGCACCGGATGCCGGATGCCGGATGCACAGATGCACAGGAAGGGAAGGAGGCCAAGAAGGAGGCTATACCGTCTCCGGGGTTTGACCGGGGAATAGTGTCACGTGTTTACTCACGTGACTCACACATGAGGGACGAAATGTGCCTGAATACTGCCCGAATTGTACCACCCACACCAACATCTTGGACGAAGCGTGTGGTCTACACGATGCGATCCGCAATGTAAGGGTTCCATTCATAGCGGGGAGTTATCCCTTATCTGGAATGGGAGACGTTCACAGGCTTATCGGCTGTGCACGGCTCCCGGGACGCGACTGTCAGCGCGGGGTTTACAAGAATAACAGCCTTAACACTTAACACGCTTAACTACTCGAGAGGAGAACGATGGCTCCCTTCTAGTACTATCCCCACCTGCTGATTTCAACGCCCTCCTCTTCCAAAATTATTGTTCTTCGTGGAGAGGGTACCTGGAGAGAGGCAAGTCACTCGAACCTCGACCAAGAAATGTTTTGGCACGCCCCTGATACCCCAACACCCCCCAATGTCTCTCCCCTGTACTCAGAGTCGAGTTCTGGGAGAACACTACCTCCAAATTCATCATTACTTTCACCATCCGATGATCTCAGAGCATCCTCGCGCAGCCAATTATCACTCCCTGGGTCATCGACAACCATGCGGAGTGCTGCACCCACAATACCCCAGGCTGTTCAACCCGGGCGTCCTCCTCGGACGAAGCACGAATGGCTCCCTTCCAATACAACCCATCACCAAGCACAGTCAGAAGACATAGGGTCGGCTTCAGATGGAAGAAGCCTCGGACTTTGGGGAAGACTCTGGAAGTTTTTTCGTGTCCCATTCCGTGCGCTCCTTTGTACCCGACCTGAGCGTCCTGAGCACACTCCAAGTGTAAGTCTAGACCATCCTCCCCATTCCGCATCCTTCCTGTAGCGTGTAGATTTAACCATCATCCAGCAAATGCTACCGCCACAGGAGACATCGGCGGGTGGCGAGAAGCCAATTTCAACAAGAACACAGAACGACAGTAGCACTCAGATACCCTCATTACCCGAATCTCTTGACGCCTTCGAGGGCTCCTCGCCCCAAAGAGATCGTCACGATCCTCCAGTCACCCCCAGCGATGGGGCAGACAAGGAAGGGGCACGCATAGATGCGATTATTGGAATTCAAGGACAACACCCCTCCATGGATCTGGACCCGTCCATGCCTGCCACCTCTCCCAAATCGGCGCCCCCGTGCAGCAATACCAGCGCCGAGTCCCTTTTGTTTACTGGAACCCTGTGCACGGAGGTGAGTGGACATTATCCAACCACATGCTCTAACCCACCACATCTCTGATGCCTAACGGCACCACAACAGCCGGGTGAACAAGAACCCGAACACGACCACCTGGATGTAGATCATGGTATCAGTGCCAGTGCGGGCTATCCTACAGACGGCGACTATAAACCCCGGCGGAACGTCTCCGAAAGCGATGATGGGGGCTATAACGGCCAAGCCCCACGGAAAACAGTAAGTCGTGACCTGCTGTTGGTGATGTCCCATACCTGAATACATGTACATCAGATGTCAAAACATTCGTTTTCAACCATGAGCGCATCAAGCATAGGTAGTAATTCAGATGATGGTCAAACCGATGGTCATCGGGGTGTTAAAGAGTTCATGGAGAGGATACCTGAGTGATACCTGCGGTCAGCTGCACGAATTGAGAATGCGTCGGAACATTTCCCTTGTCTCATGCTAAACCACAGACAATATTTCACGTGCTCGGCACAAATAGCATTTATATATCATGAAATATGGCTATGTCATTATGAACTGTAGGAGTACTACTGCACATGTCTAAGGATTAGTTATTATTCGAGTTCTAACTGGGCGATGTTCGAACCGACTTCCGGAAAGAGGGCATTGGCCGACCCTGAACTTGTCCTGCTTTGGCAGTTAGTTACATGGTGCATGGCGCAGGGGAGCATCGAAAATCCTACTAATATGTACCATACATGCAATTACTCGCGAGGGTAGAAAAGGGACAGACAGATGGGGAGAGATACGGATGCGTAATCGATATACTTCATGTGTTCATCGATCTTCCACAAAGAGACGCAGGAGATGAGAGGGCGCGGCATGGCCGCCTCCTTGGGATTTTTACCCCAGGACAACGTCAATGGCAGTGTTGATGACCGCATATGCTTACACCTGGTGGCGATGCGGCCCAGTGAAAACTGGCACCAAGAAAAACTGAGTGAATATGAGTTCATCGGCGATAAGCGGGGCCGGCCCGAGGACTTTCGGTGCGAATCTGAGAAAGTCATGCAACTTCAGACAACCTCAGATAATTCTAAGTCATTGTCCCCTCTTACAGATTTTATTGTCCGATCAACCACTTGAAAATATGCCTGATCCACAGCATTAATTGTCCCTGTCCAACATGCAACGGTGCTCGCGTTGCACCACATACTCTATGAAGGCATGCCTCCCGTGTTCTCCCACTTTCCTGCCTCTTTTCCTCCTTTCCCCGAAACCACCACCATTGCCTTCGCCAACGCCAACAACATCACCATCACCGCAACATGAAACCAACCGTTCCTCTCCTCCCAACTCCTGCCTCATCACCTTCTATTCACATATCTTACTCTCCTCTTCTACCCACCGTGACACCTTCGCTCACCCGCACAACATCACTTAGGTAGTTGCTGTTGTCCAACACCCATATGACCCTGTTCTTTAGCTTCTTCACTGGCCTGACACTTCTTAGTCCTCATCGCTTTGCCATTTACTTGTGCATACTCAACGTCTCACCTCAGCCCCACCGACATTGCTCTGACTCGCCCTGCATTGTTGGCTGTCACCACCTCCCAACAACGCTGGCACCGCCGCCTCACCTTTCTTCTACACTGCTTCTTGACTTTACGTTCGTAGCCTCTTCATAATACTCTCATCTTACTATGGACCTCAGCAGGTACTCATCTGTATATGAGCCACACTTGCTGCTCTCATGGAGTGCAGCATCAGCAGCTTCGTCGTCTATCCCCAATTCTACTCCTTTTCGCTCTGTTCAACTCTGTGTGATTTCCCTCTTCATCGTCGCAAGACCGTTGCTTGCCCCCCTCTTCATCGTCTTTATCACTTGGCCCAGCCTTGCACAGCGGAACCATCATTCATGCCCTTGCTCACTCTCTCGCAGTTGCTGCCCGGATTCATTATTGTCCCATCCTGCTCTCTCACATGCTCTCAATCCCAACTTTTTGTGGCCTATTGAAACTACACCACACTGCATCTATATCGTATCTTCACCACCCATGTATGCTGCAGGGAATTAGAATCCACTGCACTTCCCGTATGTCCTTTCCTTTCTGTTGATTCGACTTTGACATGCATACAGATATACTGTATTCCTCTTGACTGGCGTTTGGAAAGGGTAAATCACAAGAAGCAATCTTGCAGATTTTTTTCCCTACTCACTTGTTTCAGATCCCGTCATTGTTAATGTGATTTTAAGGAGTTGTTCCAGTATCTTTATGGTTCATGGAGGTCGACAGGATACCCAGTCCTCATCTTTGGAACCATGGCCAAGCCGAGTTGCGTTCGCATTAGCCTCTTGTCCTGCTTCGAGCACAAGGTTGACTTCGAGGTGTGAAATATAACAAGGTTCTACATCAAGTCGAGCAGATTTCATGTAATAGACGGGCTCTTGGTGAGGTGGAGAGGTTGTCAATCCTGCGTACTTTGCTTGCACCAAGGCAGTTAGTCCCGGATGCTCAGATTACTGACCCGGCATGACGAACAGCAGCATTTGCGGCAGGTGACTTGGCCTCACTTGTCATCCACATGAGTTACGCTGCATTTATGTGCGTCATGCAGGTAGTGTATATATTTTTGACACTAGCAGGGTGTTTTCCTCTAGCTGATTGTGCACTCAGCGGAGATGGGGTCTTTTTCTGCAGGGGTGTCGCTGATGAACGCAGACCTTGGGGTTGCTATGGATGAAACACAGTCTTCATATAGCCAAAATATCAGGGTGCCAAAAATTCCAAACGTGTCATGGGTTGATGTTGGTGGTCTTCCCAATGTCAAAGCAGACATATTTGATACGGTCCAACACCTCTGGAACACCTGGAGCCTTTTGGGTCCAATCTCAAGAAACACTCCGGTACACTCGCTTGCAGCCGCATGTATTTTCGGTTGCTCACCTTACATCTTCAGCCCACGGGGATCCTTCTTTATGGACCGCCAGGCACAGGCAAGACCCTGCTTGCCAAGGTGGTCACGACCTCGTGCTTGCTGAACTTCTTTTCTGTCAAAGGCCCTGAGCTGCTGAACATGTAAATCAGAGAGTTGGAAGCGAACGTCCGTCATGTATTCCAGCATGCACATGACGCCCACCCCTGCGTCGTCTTCTGTGACGAGCTGGACTCTATTGCTCCAAAGCGTGGCGTGCATGGCGACTCGGGCGGCATCATGGACCTGACTGTCTCTCAGCTCCTTGCCAAACTCGACGGCATCTCCTCCGGGCACGGGGACGGCAGCCCCGGCGACGTCTTCGTGATTGGTGCGACGAACAGGCCAGACATGCTAGACCCTGCACTCCTACATCCCGGCCGATTTGACAAGCTGCTATACCTTGGCATGAGCGACATGGACAAAGCGCAACTACACATCCTCGAGGCCCTCATGCGCAAGTTCCGTCTTGGCCCCCCACTCGAGTTGTTGTGCGGGACTGTCCATTAAATTTCACCGGCGCGGACTTAAACAGCAAGTAGCAGAGAAGGTGGAACTATTTTGGTGGGCGCAGATAAGATCAGATGAGCTCGGACATGGACTGAATGGACAGTAGTATTATGTGGATTTTCCGAAATGAGAATCTTCTGAATCTTGATCTGAAAATCTCTGTGGATTGCAGCAGGATGCAGTGGGACACAGATTGCAACTGAAAATAAGCAATAACCACTCAGATTCGGCACGGGGGACCTCAGATTTCATCTGAAAACCGCCTTTTTCTGGGACAGGGCTGAGATCGTCAGCATACTCAGTCCAACTCAGCCCAACTTGGAAAAACTCGGCCCGGCTCAGTGCCGGTTTTCACTGGGGATGCGGTCGTAGTTGTCATCTGAGATCTCTCGTGTGGTATTTGCGTGTCAATGTGCGAGGATAGTATTTACGCATCACGGGCACTCCTCTACCGAGGTTAGGGACTATCAGTGAAAAAGAACGGTGCTGGCGTATTTCGTGTCCTGACTCGTGATGGCTGGTATCTATATACGAAACAATGGTGGGTCCTCATGGAGGACTGTTATAATATGATCACTTTAATGAACGTTACGCATCATGCCCCACGCGCAGCACGTCCCTTGATTAACTCCGTGACCTTTCGATGCCCACGTGCTAGTGATAGTTGGTATGGGGTGTGGCCGTCGTCATTCACCACCTCCGCATCCGCGCCACGATCCAGTAACAGTTTCACGACCTCGATGTGTCCATTGGCTGCTGCGAGATGTAATGGGGTCCAGAGGTCCTGCTTTCTCGCATTGACGTTTCCACGATGGTCGATGAGCATGCGCAAGACCTGTAGTTGTCCGTGTCGTGATGCAACGTGCAAAGGGGTCCATCCAGCCTGGTCACGTGAATCCACCAGCGCGCCATGCCCGAGCAACCACTTCACGTTTGGAACGTTACCCTCTTCCGAGGCACTGTGCAACGAAATGTTTCTCTTCCCCTTCTCATCTTTTTTGATGCCACGATGTCCTGTGTCAGATGTGGTTGATCGTAGTTTCTCTTGAAGATTGATGTCTGCCTCATACTCGGCCAGGAATCTTGCAACCTCGGCCTTGTCATTCCCCGATGCCAACTCTGCTGGAGTTCTCTTGGCATTGTTGACAATGCTGAAATCCGCGCCGCGCTTAAGCAACAGCTTCACAACATGGAGGTGGCCGTTGGCCGATGCCAGGTGTAATGGGCTCCCGAGGTCATCGTTCTGGACGTTCGCATTCCCGCCGCTGTCTAATAACAACTGCGTCATGTCAAGACGTCCGTACTGTGACGCAAAATGTAGAGCGGTCCATCCATTGTTGTCTCGTGCATTCAGGTCAGCCCCGTGCTTAATGAGGGAGCGCGACACTTCGAGATCTCCCTTGCCCGCCGCTAATGTCAATGACGTTTTTTGCGATTTGTTACGAATATCGACGGCAGCGCCAGAGTCGACGAGAAGTTGGATGATTTCGAGGGCCCCAACTTTTGATGCGGTGTGCAACGGATTCCAACCCTTGTTGTCCTTAGTGTGGATATTTGCCCCCTTCTCGATTAGGATGCGTACAACGTCGAGATTCCCGTCCCCACCGCCAGACGCCAGGTCCAATGCGGTCTCTCCATTTTTGTTCCGAATGTCGACATCGACGCCGTGCTCTAGCAGGAACTTCACGACGTGGAGGTGCCCACTCCTTGCTGCTGCGTGGAATGGAGTCCAGCCTTTCTCATCACAGGAACCCACAATCGCGCCATACCCGATTAAGGACCTTGCAATGTCGAGGTGCCCTGCCCCAGAGGCTCGGTCTAAGGGAGTTTCCCCTTTGTTATTCCTGCAGTCGACGGTTGCCCCATGCTGGAAGAGCAAAATTACGACGTCGAGGTGGCCATTGGATGATGCGAGATGTAGTGGGGTCCAACCATCTGCTTGGTGTGCATCTACATGAGCACCACGACTGAGTAACACGTGTGCGACCGCGAGATGTCCATATCGTGATGCGAGGTGTAGCGGAGTCCGGTCATCTGCTTTTCGTGCGTTAACATCAGCGCCGCGGTCTAGTAACAGTCGTACAATGGCTGGATGACCATATCGAGAGGCGGAGTGTAATGGGGTCCAGCCTTCCTTGTCCCGGAAATTCAGGTCTGCGCCACGGTCCAGTAGAACTTCAAGCTTCCCATTACCACTGGCCGGGGACAATGGCGTCATTTGTGTCTGATTCTGCGCATCAAGTCTTGCTCCGGATTCAAGTAATAGTCCCACCATTTCACAATGGCCATTTTGTGATGCCGTGTGTAATGGTGTCCAGCCTTGCTTGTCGGAAACATCCACGTTTGCACCATAATCGAGGAGTAGACGCGCAATTTTGAGTAATGACTGCGCGATGTCTGGGTGTCTGCCTCGTGATACCCTGTGAAAGGGAGTCAAACCTTCTTCATCGCAAGCGGTAGGATTTGCACCGTTTCTAAGGAGTAGCGATACGACCTCCAAATGACCCTTGACTGAGGCGGCATGTAATGGAGTCGTGTAAGAACCACCCCTGCTATTCACGTCTTGTGGATGGACAGAGAGGAGGTACTCTGTGAGACTGTAGAAACCGCACATTGCGGCATAATACAGGGGCCTCGCCTCTGGTCGTGCTGGGTACATCTCAAACATGGGTTCCCTCCAGTGACGGTCTATGTCGTACAGCCAAACCCATGCTGCAAAATGTGGCCTTTCCGGATCAAAAAGACTCTTCAGCATTTCCTGAATGTGCGGCGATGTGTTCCCAAGCCGTACATGATCGAACCAGTGTCGAGCGGCGTATAGGGCAAGAGGAAAGCGACCGATGTTCTTTTTGTTAATATCGCTATCGAGTTGGAGGAGCACACAAAGGCATGCGTGTGCAAGGATCGTATGCGCAGATTCAGGGATAATGTGATAGTACGAAAGACTCTTTTCCATGTTCGAAAGGTGGGTTGATGTCAAGAAATCCTTGACAGAGGCATGGGAAAACTGAACAATTCGGGAGGCTGCGACAGTGTTGATGGATATAAGGCTGGAACATGCAGATAACACGGCTTCTTCCGCATCTGGTAGTCGCCAATTTGGGTGGAATGTGGTGGGGGCGTCTGTGCTAAAGCTAACCGCGAAAATTTCGGCAAGTTCTTCCGCGTGGAGAGGGCGAAAGGCTACTGCAAGGCATCGGAAGAGACGTTGGGCGGTTTCTCGCTTTTCTTCATCTATCCCCAGCAGCGCGCGGGAATACACATCATCCAAACTCTTCGGCAAGTCCTTCAAAATACTCCGAATATTCGCGGGAAAACTGCGGCGCAGCCTGTCAATTTGGCAAACAACCCATTGAAACCTACAACAAGAGCACATCAGCATCGGTTGCGAAGTAGCAGACCACGGGCGAGAAGGCTTACATGCCGTTTGCCTCTTCTGACAAAGTGTCAATGATCAGCTGCGTTTCTTCATTGTTCCACCCCTTCATTTCTAAATATGAACGGACAGCTGACTCGATGTACTTGGCTACATCATTCTTTTGCCCAACCTCATCGTGGAGGGAGATTTCGAGAGGTTTCAAAGGCCGGAGAAGCCTCTTGACGTCGATCTCCAGACGGCTGGCCAAGCATAGATGCACGTTCTGGAGTTTTAGATCAACCACTCGTTTTATAAGTTCTAGGACCTCTTCGCGGGCAGATGGCCCCCCCGAGACATTAATAGCAGGACATTCATCGAGAGCGTCAATGATGATGTATATCCGGCCTTGTCCTGGGAATTTCAGCATATCTGTCAAACACCCAGAAGCTGCGCTACTGCTGGGTTTTCGCGTGCCGCTGGCATTTTCCGAATATAACTTGGAGAGGATGTCACGATAAGAATCTGATTCGGCAGAGAGTTGGGAAAGGAGAGAGGACAGGAGGCCGTATAGGTCTTGCTTCTTGGATTCCCGAGAGTCAAAATAATAGTAAGCCAGCATGGCCAATCCAGCTGCACGCAGATGATCAATGTCTTGAATGATTGTGGAACTAATCCGCCATATTAAAAATCTCGAACATCAGTAATGTAGGTGACACGCACAGAAGTGTGCTTTTCCCCGAACCAGCTATTACACCAGGAAGCTATCAATGAAGATGGTATTCCAGCAGTTGGAGGAACATACTTTTGCCATGAATCCACAGGAGCGACTCTTTCGCCTTCCACTGTTTGAATAGGTTGCTTTCCAAGAACCATGTTGTAGTCCCGCTATGGTGAGCCTTCCAAATGGTGTCATGGTTCATTGAAGGGTCGGGAGGAGAGAGCCACTGTAGCACATCTCTCTGCAACCAGTGACCTGTAAGATAACGTCGAGCCTCGCATCAAGAATGAAAAGGGGAACGACAAACGTTTCAGCATATTGATATCGCTTTCAATCAGTCCAATCCTGTCCATTGACGCCTGGCCATCTAACAGAACGCGCGCTCAGTAATGAGCTTTCGACAACGGAACAGGCACCAGGCACCCTCCATGGCTACCCTCATATTGCCTTCAAGGCGATGGACCACACCCAGAGTCTGTGCGGTCGCCATCCGAGCCTCGTCCTGGGTCAATCGATCCAACCTTTGTAGCACAACCTCAACATCGTTCTCGCCCAAAAGCTTCTTGGCGAATATTGCTATAATACATTAAGCCACGAGCGGTGAGTATGCACCGGTGCACTTACAGACCCGTCCCTGCTTGATCAGCTTTGTCGCCAGGCCGAGCACCAAAAGTAGTTCAGCCATAATTTTCACAATGATATCTGTCATCATCCGGGTAGGTGGAATGCCGGTATAAATATCAAGGCGCTTGAGGAAATTCCCAATGCGGTCAAAGAGGTCGAGGAGAGTATCATAGCTTGAACTGACCCCATTGGCGGCCTGCCACAGCCATGTCCATACGTCACGGGGGATCCAGTTGAAGAAGGTTCGGGGTAGTACGTACAGCGAGTAGAGCATCGATTCCAACAAAGATAGCTTTTGCCGGTGGGAAATGAGCCTGGGGAGATCGCATTGAAAGATTCATAACTGGAACAAGAAAGCGGAACAAGGCATGTGTGGCTCACTAGGCTGGCTGCATCGCCGATGACGCCTGAGAATGCATGCAGAGTCTTCACTGCTGGGCGGAGGCAATTTATCAGAGTCCGATTCCTATCGCGGTAGTTTTTAAATGCATTCTCTCGCTCTTGAAATATCCGAAGGACGGCATCAGGAGAATCCAGGAGTTCGAGCTGCTTGGCAGAGGGATGCTTAGCGAGATCTATTCCGGTTTGCTTAGCATAGTCTTGCAACGCTTTTGTGATCAATTGGAAGTTAGAGGTGGGCGTGACTGAATATCGAGCGGAAGACATGATGTCGATGGATCGTACGTTCGTCTAGAGGAGGTAAGGCTACGGAAAGGGAGAAGTGCGGTTTAACACAATGTATCGTTCGGCGCGAGGGAGCCTCGCGGGACAGGCGTTGGCACAACTTACCTAAGCCGATCAGGGATTTGCCGTTTTCAAACCGTCACATGGCGCCTAAAATGCATGTCATTGTTTGCGAGGGGATAAAGTGAAGATAAAGGCGGAATGAAGGAGAGGAGGGGAGGCCTAGTTGGCTGACTCTTCTAACGACCAAGTTGAAGCCAAAATTCAAGTTAGTCAATTGATTCCATTCGTACGCTTCGCCGCCGCTGCCGCTTGTACGGTCATCTTCATGACGACGCAGAGACACACAACGAAGAACAGCGTCCCCAAGAGCCCAGATGGGCCTCTCAATTTAAGGCAGCATGTATGAACACATTCGAGTTAATGCACAAAATATGTTGCTGTCTCATCCTGAGCGTACTGTAGTCGCGTCAACGCCAACTTCGCGGAAGATTTGTTTGACCGGTGCCTCAGCCCGTAGTATCGACTCCTCCTCCGTCATGTACTCCAACGGGAACGGAAAGTGGAGGGGGCTGGGTTCCTCCGACAGGCGCGCAACCTGCCAGTGTTCCGTATTTCGTGATGGCGGCAGGAGGTGGAAGGGATGGTTTTCTCCACGGCAAGGCGGACCCCGGAATGGATCCCGCTATGTTTGGTGAGGTAGCACAGCGCCATGTTCCATAGGTCTCCGGCAGCAGTTACGTGCTGCGACCAAACGACCTTCTCTGCTCGTTGGCTGAGTGGCCGCACTCGGGCCTCGCGCTAGCGCTCCGGGCCGGAATCAAAACCCGGCGATTGCCGATCAGCCATGGGACACGGACACGGACACACAAGGATACGGCGGAGAACCCTCCACAGGGAACAAATAACAGAGGAGCTGGAACTGTCCCATTCGAACCAGTCACAGGGCAGAGCGGTAGAGGGTCGGGAAAGATGTCTATCTTTTCACAAAATACATGCCATCTTTCGCGGGGAGATGCGGCGAAAAGAGGGGAAAGCACAGGGGTGCGAGTAGGTATCGACGCCTGCATCTAATATTCGTCGGAATTGGTTCAATCGATTTGATCCCCGAGGTGACGAGCCCATGTGGTGAGGCAGTTCTCCGTTGCGCGATCTTTGGCACCTTGGAGAAAATTTAATCAGAGGGCATTGATGCGATTGTACACCTTATCCTCGTATTCCTCGTAGTGCTCATTGAGGCGAAGTTGGCGAAAGTCCTCCTTTACCTGCGCCTCAGTCTCCGAGTCCTTTCGGCCGTAGTCAGCGTCTAGGATCGCGCGCTTCGTCGAGTTCGCATATTTCAGGGCCGTGTTGATGCACCACGATGGAAGCAGAAAAACAGCAGCGCAAAGGGCGATGGGGAAGTAGGAAGAGTAAATGGTGGTCTTGTAAAGCACAATCGTCCTGTGCCTGTCAAGGTTGAACTTAGACTGATCCACCCTATATTTTGAGGCGGTAATTAGGTCAACGAGTTGACCATCTCTGTCTGGTACGAAACCTGTGGCCCCAGGTTATGGAGATTCGGTCCGAAGACGTGTTATTGTACGTACTTCATGCATGACATCGATGAGGTTAACATAAAACGGTTCCTTCGGCGATAATTTGGAATATCGCGCCTTCCAAGATGAGCGCATCATTGACGGCCATCAGCCCGACGCCGTCCACGCGGTACCAGCAGGGCCGGCCGCGACGGGTAATGCTCGAATCCATTATGTCGTCGGAAACGACGAAATATGATTGGAGCCTATTTCGTGCGGGGGCTACATGTCAGAGACGCGCACTGGTGGCGGAAGGGAAAAGAAGAAGAGACGGCTCCATTCGATGGCCCAGCCGAGGACGTCGCTTTGAAAGTTTTCCACCTGGGGCGTTGTAGCCCATACTCTGTGTCGGACAGTGGTCAGGACGCCAGAATAACGGATGCATATATGAGTGGGTTACACACACGTCAGTAATACTCCATGGACTCCTCCAGCATCTCGTGTTTACGGAAGTCGACGAGGAGATAATCGTGGGTGGTGGGGTACACCGCCTCGAAACGTTGCGGGCAGCTACCTTGTCCTTGGTGGCGATGGCCAGGGAACTAGGAGGGGGTAAGAAATGGGTCAGAGAAATCTACAACCGCTGCATTGCATGTGGCAGTTGAATAGCATTAAAGCATCCACGTAATGTGTCACGAGCAATGCGCGAGTAATTCAATTGGAACCGCGCCGAATTGGGGGTGTTCCGGCATCGTCGAACACAACCTCACCCCAATAAACTTTATCGGATTTGGCCCTTTTCACAGGTGATAGTGACGTCATGTTAAAGTTTGCAGTTATTCCTTGGAACGTCAAACAAGTTGACAGGCTCGGGGCTGTGGGGGTTTTCGATTCGATTTGTCTGGTGTTTGCCGGCAGCATTTGGTCCTGATTGTGTGTGTTTGGTGTTGGTGTGCTCTTCGGCATCTTGCGGCGTGGTCTCTTGGGACTTGGGACTTGTGCGCCATTATAGGCATACTACTACTGTATGGCGGCCCCATGTAGTACTGTACCATACCAGTACCTCAGGCTGTTGGTCTCGTTATGGGCAGTGATGCCCTGGGTTAAGCTCCCCTTTTTCAGCCCTTTACCTTTCTCCCTGGATATTATTGCTCTGTGTGCGTGTTTTATCGACCCTTTCCAAGTAAACTTGTGCGTCCGTTTTTCATGCACCGCACGTAGCTGTATCTCGATTCAGACGTCAATACATCAACATAAACAAGTCGGTCATTCAGTGTGTCATGGTTTTATTTCTTTGGTATCCATTTGCTTATAGAGCTTTACCTCCGGTATGCACTTAACGGGATACTCTATTGGTGTACATGGTGGACAAGATATCACCTCTAATTGTCCACAGTGCTCGTTCGACCCAAGCCCTGCGAAGATCCCTTACCAGTGGTATTTCGCCTTTGGAAAGCCCATTCAGATTGTGACCCAGCGGGGGTCTATCATCACGCAAGGTCTACGACAACATAACCCCTGTTGCGCACTCACAGGAGAAATTGTGTCGTTGATAACTTGCCAGCATAATCTAGACCTGTGCGAGGTCCCCCGATGTGCGAGCACATTAGAATTCGGAACTTCTCTTTTCTGGCATCATCATGCGCGTCGAGGTGACCACCTACTCACTTGTGATCGAACCCTTATGCAGGCGTTATGGTTGTATTGCCCAGATCGCCTCTCTGCTCCACCTTTGTGCTTCTTCTCGACACAATCATCTCTACAACCAGGGCCGTCGTTCGTGTACGGTACCTACTCCGCGAGCGCTGTATTATTACTGTGAATTGTAGTCGCTGCGGGAGGCGACCAGAACGTCTGACAGCATCCACCTACTCGACTTGCCAGGCATGGAGTTATTGGCGACCTTCAACGACGCGACAAGATGCTCTGAGAATGCCTACCCGCAATCCTAAGGGGGTATCAATCCTTACTCCCGACTCGGGGAGAGGAAACTGTTTTCGGTTGCCCTGGATTGACTTAAGCGAGGCGAAGATGGCACGCCGGTTTGCTTTCCCAACGATGGTTTTCTTACCCATGCTGAAGTCACTGGTGACCATTGGGTACTAACTTTGCGCTGCTGTGATCGTGTCCACACTGCAATCACGGTAACTACATGCATACACTGGCAAGAACAGATGCGCGATGACCCCACCATATCCACGGGGGGTGTGCAATGGAACCAAGGCAACGTGGGTGTGTCGGAGTAACTATCTGCCGTTGGCATGGGCGTGTTGCGATGGCGCTCACACATGTTGGGTGGTCTGTGGACCCATGGTCATGGTACCAGGAAGGGTGGCCCGCTGAGAATTGATGAATTACCCGGCCCCGTGGGACTCGCGTGCAATGACATTGCCTTCGCGGAGTAGTTGCTGGCGGTGCACACTTCGGTAGCGGTATACAGGCGTCTGTGTCGTGTCTGTATACAAGAGATAAGTTGATCATGCGCCCAATCCGCACTGATATTTACGGGCTTTGGATGTCGACATTTCCGATCATGCTCCCACCATGATGGAACCTTCCCATTCCCAATTTACCTAGATGAAGGTATGAGGGGCTGCTCTGGCAGCGCGGTCGCAACTGGGCAAATCGGTTGTTGCTGGTCCCATTAGCTCGGAGGTTTGAAGCCAGCTGCTGCCATTCGGGGTTTTAGTGGGTATTACCAGCCGTTAGGGTGGTCGAGTCCCACGGTTATCTTCGGAGAAGCCCAGTGTGCATAAATGTATTTCCCAGTATTTCCCCTGGAGGGCCCACATGCTGGCCCCATGCTGTGGTTGGGGCCTGGTTGTGAGGTGACGTAAACGCGTCATTACTCGTGCCCACCACAAGCGCCTTTGGTTAAACCGAAGGAAACGGCAAGGCATTTCCAAAAAAAAACACCCTAAATGGAGCTAGTGCTTAGTCTGCGCTTGTGAGTTTGAAATGGAAGGAGGGGAAAACCAACAAAACGAACGACGGCACGGCACCTCGGTTTGCCGTCAAGCGGACGGGCGCGGGCGAAAACGCACAGCTGCAAAGGGGGATAACGCGGGGCTCGATTGCCTTCCTTTCACGAGGCTAGGCGAGGGGGATTATATACGCGAGTGCAATACAAGTATGCTACGCGCAGGTAGAGTAGAGGGGGAAAGGGAAAACGTAAAGCGAAGGCGATTGAGGTCCTGCCAGCGACAGACCCGCGCGGCGACGATGGCGAAGAAAGGTGGTGCCCGAAATAAAGAAAACATTTCTGAATCGTATCGACGTGCTCGACAGCGGGCGCATGGTCAACCAGGGTGAAAGGGGCGCGGTGATGTTGGATGCTAAAAGAACTAAAGTAAAAGAGGGAGTTGTGGAATGGAGAGAAGGAAGTCGAGGGCGAAAGGGAAACAGTGAAACGTACGAAAAGAGAGATCAATCAGTCCTGTGTATAGTAAGAGTCCTCCTTAACATGGACGTGGACTAGGCTGATGCCAGAGTTGCGAGGGGCCGCGTCCGACGGGTGCTACGTGGAGAGGTGGGCTTTTCGAGGCAGTGCGAGCTTGGGACGACGAGGTTTGAGCGATCCGCAAGTCTTTGGCCATATGATTTGAGGCGCGACGGGAGGGGGAGACTTGGCCGTGAGGGGAAAAGGGTAGATTGTATGGCAATGAGGGTGGAGAACGACGAGTTTGGAGGTGAGGGGGTGAGGTGTGTTGGCACGGAGGTCGTCACGTGGTCGAAGGTGGCAGTGGTAGGCAGGCTACAGTACAATTCCACAACCTCGAGCGACTCAGATGAATAGTTACTTTCCCCTGTATTTCTTCACGCCTTTCTTATCTCAGCCTTGGAGCACCGGAGGTATTATGATACTCAACGCGGCAACGCCATGATGCTCCGTGTACCTGTCTTCCATGGCATCCACCTAGGTCAATAATTATCAATCGAGATCCGCCTCACTATTTCCGGCCGCGGAGGTATGTATACACGCTGTCACGGGCCAGCGCTACTAGGCTAGTGCTACAACTGTCGCGAATCGCGATGCGCTACATTTTTGGCTTACAACACTGACTTACCTGTACCTACCTGTCACTCGAGAAAAATTTCCCTCCTTCAGTTCGTGTCCGCCGCTCCAGTTGATGGCGTCGCGGAGTCACCAAGCACGCACCGGCGACACACGGGCGATCTCCGCGAGTGCCACACACACGCACACTCCAACAAGGAGGCGCTCCCTGCCATCGCGATCTCCTGGCGCGCCAACGCCGCGCTTGCCAAACTCACCGTAGTTCACGTTATGCAATGATGGCCCCCGGGTTATGGGTGTTGAAAGCCGAATCGTTAGGTCTCATGTACATGTCATCACACCAGTAGTTTGTAACCTTTCCTAGAAGTGCTACATAGGGCTCTGTTCCCCGAGGCGCCCAATAATGGATCCAAAAACAAAAATAAAACATCGCGGACCGATGAATCTAGATGAAACGCCAACTTATCCTTTGGATTCGAATTCATGCGAAATCTTGAAATCTGATTGGCCAGCTGTCACTGCCTGTCAGAAACCGAATTGGAAAGGTGAAACGTTATATCCTGTCAGGAATAAATTGTAGAATCCACGCAGTGTCACGTGACTCACAAACGAGCCCGATTTGTGCCCGAATACTGCCTGAATTGTACCACCCGCACCCACGCCCTGAAACGATACAATCAATCCTGCAAGGGTTCCATTCATGCGGGGTGTTATCCTTCTCTGGAATGGGAAATGTTCATGGTATATTAGCTGAGCACCGTCAGAGCCGAGCTTACTTCTTCGCGCAGCCAACTATCACACCCTTCGTCATCGACGACTATGTGTGCTGCACTCCCAGAACCAGGAGACACAGGGCCGGCTTCAGGTGGAAGAAGTCTCGGACTTTGGGAAGGGCTCTGGGAATTCTTTCGTAGCTTATTCCATGCGCTCGGTTGTATCCCATTTCGACGTGGTGAGGACACTCCAAATGTAAGTCTGGAATATATTTCATTCCGCATCCTTCCTGTGGCGTGTAGATTTAACCATCATCCAGGAAATTGACGTGCCAACTCCAACACACCGGCCGTCCAGCTCTCTTGATGTCTCCGGCCCCCGGAGCTCTTCTCCCAGAGAAAGACGTCCTTCGGTCACCGCTAAAAATGTGGTAGACGAGCGAGGGGAAAATACAGCGAGGCCCTATGTGGCCACCCACGGCCCAGAACAACAACCCTCCGCAGTTCCGGGCCCGTCCATGCCTACTGCCCAGCCACTTCCTTTGTATCCCAAATCGGCACCTCCGAGCGGCCGTACCAGCGCCGAGTGCACTAGGTCCACTCATGCCCTGCCCACAGAGGTGAGTGGTCTATATGCGCCAACCCGCCAGATCCCTGAGGCCTAACGGTACCACAAGTTACAACAGCCGGATGAACCCGACCCTGGCAACGTGGATGAAAATAAAAGTGCGGACTCGGATACGGGCCGTGAACCCCTGGATAACGTCTCCGAGTCCGGGAGCTATAACGGCCCGCACTCGGGAAAATCAGTAAGTAATGACTGCTGTTGGTGATATCCCATACCTGAATAGATGTACGTCAGACGCCAGAACGCTCAAGCACAGGTAGCAATTCAGAGGGTGATTAAAGTCAAAACGGTGGTCCATCGGGGAACCAAGAGTTGGCGTAGACGATACCTGAGTGATACCTATAGTCAGGTGCACGATTTGAGAATGTGTCTGCACGTATCCCTCGGCGCGATAACGCTATAGGGGGGAAGTTGAAGCAAAATACATGCTATTACATACCATACGTACAATTATTCGCGAGGGTAGAAAAAGGGACAGAGAGGGGGGGAAATACGGATGCCTCCTCTCTGTTAATTGATGTACTTCGTGTGTTCATCGATCTTCCACAAAGAGACGCAGAAGAGGAGAGGGCGCGGTATGGCCGCCTCCGTGAGATTTTACCCAGGAAGGCGTCAATGTACGTGTTGACGACCCGGATGCTTTACGCCTCGTGGCGTTGTCATAGTTGTCATCTGAGATCTCTCGTTGTGTGGTATTTGCATGTCAACGTGCGAAGACAGGTATAATATGATCATTTTGTCGAACGTTATACATCATACTCCACGCGTGGCACATCCCTTGATCAACTCTGCGACCTTTCGGTGCCCATGTGCTAGTGATAGTTGGTATGGGGTATAGCCGCCGTCATTCACCACCTCCGCATCCGCGCCACAATCCAGTAACAGTTTCACGACCAGGAGGTGTCCATTGGCTGCTGAGAGGTGTAATGGAGTCCAGAGGTCCTGCTTTCTCGCATTGACGTTTCCACGATGGTCGATGAGCATGCGCAAGACTTGTAGGTGTCCGCATCGTGACGCTACGTGCAGAGGGGTCCAGCCAGTCTTATCACGTGAATCCACCAGCGCGCCCTGCTCGAGCAACAACTTCACATCTTGAACGTTACCATCTTGCGAGGCACTGTGCAACGAAACCTTTCCCTTCCCCTTCTCATCTTTTCCGATGCTACCTTGAGCTGTGTCAAATGTGGCCGACCGCAGTTTCTCTTGAAGATTGATGTCTGCCTCATACTCGGCTAGGAATCTTGCAACCTCGGCCTTGTCATTCCCCGATGCCAACTCTGCTGGTGTTTTATTGGCATTGTTGACAATGTTGAAATCCGCGCCCCGCTTAAGCAACAGCTTCACAACATCGAGGTGGCCGTTGGCCGATGCCAGGTGTAATGGGCTCCCGAGTTCGTCATTCTGGACGTTCGCATTCCTGCCGCTGTCTAACAACAACCGCGTCATGTCAAGACGTCCGGATTGTGACGCAAAATGTAGTGCCGTCCATCCCTTGTTGTCTCGTGCATTTAGGTCAGCCCCACGCTCGATGAGGAAGCGCGACACTTCGACATTTCCCTTGCCCGACGCTAAGGCTAACGGCGTTTTTTGGGATTTGTTGTGAATATCGACGGCAGCACCAGAGTCGGTGAGAAGTCGCACGATTTCGAGAGCCCCAACTTTTGATGCGATGTGCAACGGATTCCAACCCTTGTTGTTCCTAGTGCGGATATTTGCCCCTTTCTCGATTAGGATGCGTACAACGTCGAGGCTCCCGTTCCCACCGCCAGACGCCAGGTCCAACGCAGTCTCTCCATTTTTGTTCCGAATGTCGACATCGACGCCGTGCTCTAGCAGGAACTTCACGACGTGGAGGTGCCCATTTCTTGATGCTGCGTGGAATGGAGTCCAGCCTTTCTCATCACAGGAACCCACCATCGCGCCACACCCGATTAAGAACCTTGTAATATCGAGGTGTCCTGCCCCCGAGGCTCAGTCTAAGGGAGTTTCCCCTTTGTTATTCCTGCAGTTGACAGTTGCCTCATGCTGGATGAGCAACATTACGACGTCGAGGTGACCATTGGATGATGCGAGATGTAGTGGGGTCCAACCATCTGCTTGGTGTGCATCTACGTGAGCACCACGATTGAGTAACACGTGTGCGACGGCGAGGTGTCCATATCGTGATGCGAGGTGCAGCGGAGTCCGGTCATCTGCTTTTCGTACGTTGACATCAGCGCCGCGGTCTAGCAACAGTTGTACGATGTCAGGATGACCATATCGAGAGGCGGAGTGTAATGGGGTCCAGCCTTCCTTGTCTCGGAAATTCAGGTCTGCGCCACGGTTCAGTAGAACTTCAAGCTTCCCATTACCACTGGCCAGGGATAATGGCGTCTTTCGAGTCTGATTCCGCTCATCGAGTCTTGCCCTATGTTCAAGTAAGAGTGCCACCATTTCGCGATGGCCATTTTGTGCTGCCGTGTGTAATGGTGTCCAGCCTTGCTTGTCTGAAACATCCACGTTTGCACCAGAATCGAGGAGTAGAGACGCAATTTTGAGTAATGATTGCGCGACGACTGGGTGTCCGCCTCGTGATAACCTGTGAAGGGGAGCCAGACCTTCTTCATCGCAACCGTTAGGATCTGCGCCGTGTCTAAGGAGTAGCGATACGACCTCCAAATGACCCTTGACTGAGGCGGCATGTGATGGAGTCGTGCAAGAACCACCCCTGCTGTTCACGTCTTGCGAAGGGACAGAGAGGAGGTACTCCGTGAGACTGTAGAAACCGCACATTGCGGCATAATACAGGGGCCCTGCTGCTGGTCGTGTCGGGCGCATCTCGGACATAGGTTCCCTCCAATGGCGGTCTATGTCGTACAGCCAAACCCATGCTGCAAAATGTGGCTTTTCCGGATCAAAAAGACACTTCTCCATTTCCTGAATGTGCGGCGACATGTCCCCAAGCTGCGCATGACAGAACCAGTGTCGAGCGGCGTATAGGGCGAGAGGAAAGCGACCGATATTTTTTTTGTCAATATCGCTATCGAGTTGGAGGAGCACACAAAGGCATGCGTGTGCAAGGATCGCATGTGCAGACTTGGGGACAATGTGATAGTACGAAAGACCTTTTTCCATG
>Ga0307512_10002939_pt1 | contig 20591 bp, 23 predicted proteins | sample 14_EM_MG_FD_200267 | JGI IMG/M metagenome (GOLD analysis project Ga0307512, IMG submission 200267) | Populus trichocarpa ectomycorrhiza microbial communities from riparian zone in the Pacific Northwest, United States - 14_EM | ecosystem: Host-associated > Plants > Roots > Unclassified | place... | reverse complement strand
ATTACGTCGGATTCGTTTTCAAAGGTTATCGTCATTCGTTTACGTATATCGAGGATACTATAAGGGTACGGTGCTGCCGTACTAAGGCTAGTATATTTGTATAATAGATTTTTAAAGGATCTTAAAACTTATAATAAATAAAAGTCTTCTTTCGCTGGTAGGTATCTGACTGTTCGCTGCTAGAGCTTGCTTCTTTCATTGTCGGGGAGACAATGCGAGTTTTTTATAGTCTTTCGCTGGTTCAAGTTTGGCCGCTACTTCCATGACTATGACAATAGTTTTTGCTTGATAGCGTCCTCGGGATTCTGTCCCGGTCTTCGCCACGAGTTCCCTTTAGGTTATCGTGTTCATGCATGATTGGTTTCAAAGCGTTACGCTCCTCGTATGAGGCCATCATCATGTAAGATATCAAACGCAAATTATGACAACTCATAACTTCAACCTAGACATCTTGCTTATCGTTCATTCAGTAGTTGGAACGTCTGACGTCATATAATACAATCAGCGCTTTATCGCAATATAATAATAACATGAAGTTATTAATGCCTCACCGTACCAATTTGGCTATTCGGCATTGCGTCAGAGATTTATGTAGGCGACCAACCGATACTCTGCCAACGTAGATTATGACACCCTCTTTTGGGTTGCGATCCATACTAACTCAAAAGTTATGAGCAGTGTTCGCTTCAGGCCTCTTATCTGCAGCCAATGCCAATAATCCCTCACGCACTACGAGCTTAGGATACGGACTTCCGTTATCCGGGGGGTGCGCGCATTGTTCCCTATCTCCTAGAAATAAGGTGCGACGATCCCACTTAATCGCTCATTGTATAACGCGTGCTGCACACCCGACTTTCCGTCGTCATGATGTGTTGTCCCGCTATCGAAGATTGAGTAGGTGTAATTAATAATTATGCGCACCGCTGATGGTTTTTCACATCCCGGTAATGGCGACGTAATTGCATCATCTTGCGAATCCGCTTGATAAGTCTGCTCTTATCAAATGATCACATACGGCTCAGATGTAACCCCGCTAAAGGCTGTCTGACTGATAACATGTGCTGATACGCAAGAAGGTGTTTTGCTTCGTGACCAATGGTATCCACTTCCGAATGGTAGTCACGTGTACTTGCTTCAGTCATCATGTATCATTACCGCTATTAAGGGGGAACCCCTAACAATTCTGAAAGCCTTCGGTAAGGCCGCAAGGAAAAATCCTGCATCTTCCCAAGAAATCGCCAGCAGATCGACCGCCCGGCCGCCAGGAAAAAGCGTGTTGGCCGGTGTGGGTCTGCGCCTGCAACAGATGGCAAGGTTATGAACTTATGATGGACGATGGCTCAGTTTACTTTGGTGGCTTTCTGAGTTCAAGACTTCAGGCAGCAGAAATGGGTGTCATTTAAACACAATATGTTTAGGCTTGTTCGATTGAACTTATATGTTGGCAAATGACGCCTGCAGGCTGGCTCCCTGGCCGCCAAGAATATGCCGCCAGGCTGGCCCCCCTGCTTTGGCCCGCAGATCGGCCGCCTGGACGCCAAAAACAGCCTGCAGGCCCGGCCCGGCCCTCATTCACAAGCCGCCACTAAGCGGGGCCTGGCCCGGCCTATGCAAAGCCGGGCTGGCCTGGCCGCTTAGGAACACTGGTTTCTTCTTTGCCTATAAAGGATGGCAATATTTCCATTATGTGTAATCACTACCAAATCGCGCTTTTATTAACAACTTACAGGACCACCAAAGGTTGACTCTCGGTTGATACTCATTTTCACGATGGGACAAGGAGCGTCTCACTTTCTTTTTTGCGTATAAAGGTTGTCAATACTGTTGTTATGTATAACCACTACAAAATTACTTCTTAATTACCAGACTAACAAGACCTAGAATCGTTGATGCTCTGTTGACAGTCATTTTCAAGATGGGTCAGGCAGCGTGCTCCTTCATTTTCTGCTTATGGATTTTGGCAACACTTCCATTATGTGAACTCCCTGCCAAATCATGTATTATTACCCGACTTACATGTCCAAAAATCGTTGACGCTCAGCTAACACTCATTGTCAAGATGGGGTGGGGAGCGTTATGCTCTTTATTTTCCGTCTAAAGGTTATCAGTACTGTTGTCATGTATAGCCACTACAAAATTACTTCTTGTTTACCAGACTGACAAGACCTGAAAACATTGATGCTCTGTTGACAGTCATTTTCGAGATGTGGCAGGGAGCGTGTTGCAAATTTCTTTGCTGAGTGAGGATTGCAACAATTCCATTATGTATAATCAGTTCCGAATGGTGTGTTTATCACCTGACTTACAGGACCAACAATCGTTAAGGTTCTGTTGATGCCCATCGTGTAGATGGGACACGAAGCGTCTCGCTTTACTTTTTGCGTATAAAGGTTGTCAATAATATTGTTATGTATAACCACTACAAAATTACTTTATAACTGCCAGACTAACAAGAGCAAAAATTGTTGATGCTCCGTTGACATTGATTTTCAAGATTGGTCAGGGAGCGTCTCCCTTCCTTTTCTGCATCTAAAGGTTGTCTATGATGTTTTAATGTATAACCACTACAAAATTACTTCACAATTACCCGACTAACAAGACCTTACATTGTTGATGCTGTGTTGAGGGTCATTTTCAAGATGGGGCAGGGAGCGTGCAGCTTTCTCATGTGCCTATAAAGGGTGGCAACAGTTCCATTATGTGTATTCACTACCAAATCACGTTTTTATTACTCAACTTACAGGACCTAAAATGGTTGACGCTCTGTTGACGCTTATTGAAATCACGGAAGTATCTACATTTCTCTTTACTAATATTGTACGTTCTATAGTATTCTCCTTACGATAAGATGGTACTTTATGTATAAGAATAATGTGGTTTGTTAATAACTTTTAATAATTTTGTTATCTGTTATGTTTAGGCAGGGTAGAAAGTTCCGGTTAGAACTTGTCTAGAACGTTCTTTATGTTTCCGTTGGAAGAGGGATTTATCAGGGCTAGTTCTAAAGGAAAGCGCCTAGATGGTTCTGTTATATTCTTTACGGTTCTTATGTTTTTCTGTACAGTTGCAGAGTGTTTCTCTGTCTGTTTTGGTTATCGATCCACGACAGTGGTCACGGGCAATCACCAGTTTATTATTGTATATATAGATACTGTTCCTCTGGTTAGGGAACACATCTTTAGACTTGCTCAGACATCAATCGGAATACTATAATATCTCCTCTCAAATCTCCTTCTCAGTATATGCCTGCCAAACGAACACTTCTTGATATGGTTATACCTGCAATACAACTTCTTCATATACTTCTTTTGAGATTCTGATAAATATCTGCTGACTTTCGCTGTTATAATCGAATAGGTTATGAGCCCGGATGAGCGATACTGATTGAAATCCTGAATATCCTACACTTACTCAGAATTTGTTTGATGCACACTCTGTTCCGGTCGAATATCAAGAAGTAAACGATCCTTCAACTACACCTCTCGGGTCACTACCTCCTTCGCCTCGCCCAAAAACACCAGTAATGGCACCAGGCAATTCCTCCTACTCCGGAAGAAATTCTATGTTTTCTTTTGCGGCTCGCGTCAACAAGAAACACGCGTCAATGTTAAACTCAATATTATCGGTAAACTTACTGGACATGACAACTATGCAATATAGAGTGCCTCAATGAACATAGTTCTGAACGATATTAAGGCATATGCGGTGGAGGTGGACGGTGTGTCTCGAGCAGACGATGGTCATCAAACATACGGAGGCCTTCGAGCATCTTTAACATACGGAGTTGACCGTATTCATACAGGTGGTCTCCGTATACATTTTGGAGAAAATTGTCGAGTTGGAGGACCCTCACCTGATGAGGACCTGGCTTCGCACCGAACATTATACAGACTCGGCTTTTGCACTTGTCTCCCAGATTCTGAATCTGGTCTCCCTTCCTACTCAAAATTCTGGTACAGACTTACCAGGATTTATAACCAACTTCGAGTCGCGGTGGCTCCACCTTACGAAACTCTCCGAAGCCTCCTCCGATTCGTACCAAAAAATCTTTGCTACCTTCCTCAATGAAGATGACGCCAAGTGTGATTTCCTGTTTGGTTTTTTGGTTAAACACCATAAAAATGTGTTCGATAACCTGACAACAAAAGATAGTGTGTCATATGCTGACAGTAAGCAATGACTTATGGATATAGTCACCTCCGATATCGAAGATAATTTGGCTCTCTTTGTTTCTAAACCTTCAAGTAATAAGAAAAAAGGGAAGAAACCTACAAAATCGGGAAATTCCAGCAATTCCTCCTCTTCCTCCTACCTGAAAACTTGCACCTGGTGCAAGAAACATGATCCAAGAAAATCCGAAGGACATACCTGGAACGAATGTTTTCCTCTGCACAAGACGAATATGGAGAAGAAAGAAACAGAAGAGGAGGATAAGGCCGAGGAAGCAAATGTTACTACTGAGGAACAAAATGTAAGGGACAAATCCTTCTATTTTGACGTGGCCTGTACCTCACACATGACCGCTGATGCAGGACGTCTCCTCAACTACTCGATATGTGGTGGATTTGTAAAATCCAGTTCACAAAGGAGCATGGGGATTGTTGGCAAGGGAGATGTGGTGATAGACTGTATTCTGAAGGATGGATCGGTTTCCTCTTGTTGTGTTGGAGGTGTTTTGCATGATCCTGATTTGGCACATCTTCTGATTTCGTGGAGGAAATTGCGGGAAAAAGGCTATACAGAGTTTGGAGAAGGGGATTATATTTCTATTAATAAGGGAACAAAAGTTGTTTTTGAAGCTGTTTTTGACGGAAATTTGTTTAAAATTCCTGAGACATTACATTGGGACCATATCACTTATGACTTCTGGCATCAGGCTCTCAGACATTTAGCACCATCAACAATGGATAGATCGGTACAATTATATTCTGATGCCGATATACCAGCAAGACCAACGAACTCGGTCTTCTCGTCCTGCATTCAAAGCAAAATGCCTCGATTTCCTCTTACAACAACATTGAAGAAGGATGGGACAATACTCGATCCTGTTCATTCCGATTTGAGTGCACCCTTTCCGGTTCTGTCATATGGTAATTACCTTTATTACACTACTCTAATCGATGATGCTACTTGGGTTGCGTGGGTTCGATTTATGAAGCAGATGTCCGAGATAACGAAGAAACTCGAAGACTTTGTTGTAGAAATGGAACTTCAAAACCACAAAACTGCTGTCACATTTCGAACAGATAATGGTGGGGAATATCTTACCAAGAACTTGAAAGGGTTCTTTACATCAAAGGGAATTATACATGTGTTTTCCCCTCCATATTCCTGAGACTCAAACGGAGTTGTAGAAAGTCTCAATCCTACTATAGGAGAGTCATTTAGAGCTATGCTTGAAAGTGCATCAACTTATGATAAAACGTTATGGGCTGAGGCGGTGTCAACCTCAGTATATATATAAAAAAATCGTCAACCTCATTCAGCACAAAAGAATCTAACTCCTTACGAGGCTCTTTATGGCATTAATCCATCAATCCAGCACCTTCAACCGTGCGGCAGAGAATGCTATATCCATGTACCGTATCAGAAACGAACGCATGGAAAGGAGTTATCTCTGTAGGCACAATGCGCCATTTTTACCAGATACACCAATGTCCCCCATCATCATAGAGTGTTCTTACCTGCTACCAAAAAGACTAGAGTATCAGTAGACACCTTCTTCCCCGCTCTTAAGATAGAAGGGGCTACGCCAATGATAAACCGTCGAATTGATCAAAACCTTACTCCTCTCAAACGCATCACCCCATCAACATTTGTTGAGTATACCTATAATAATAAGGGTAAAACATCGGATGATATGTGGCGTCAGTGGATGGATGAGATTCCTCAAGAAGCTAATGACTCGTTCGACAATGGTCATACAATTATTGCTCGACCAATGCAAGCTGATTTTTTTGAAGGAACGAGAGATGGATATCTAGGTGCTCCATTTTGGGTGTACAATGCCGATAACATGGCCAATCGAGGACCCCCACCCCAACAACCTGAACAAGCCAACGAACAAATATTGATCGAAGAACTTGGCCGAATCAAAGAATTTGACGAATTTATTCAATGGGTCGTCCCTGCAGACCACTTCCTATAAGAAGAACATCAACAATCCCACGAACGATCTCAAATTCCATTGGGACATCCTCCTTCTCCATAACCTATGACGCGACCTCCAATTCCATTTGGTCAAGTTGTCACTTGTGCCGGAACAGTTCGTAATCCGCCCGAAGGCTATGGTTTCGAGGGCTATGCCCCCGAAGCTAGTATGTGTCATCCTCCTCCTCGACCTCTGTTACAGGGGTTTTTGTTCCAATAATCAATACAACATTTATTGAACTAAGTACGGCCGCCTATCCAAATATCACTTTCTTTCCTTGTCTTATCCTAACACTCAACTTCTAGTTCCTCTGTAACAAGAACTCCCAATCTGAACCTATACCACAGACCGTCTTCTCTGTAGATATATATCACTCTTCCCTGTTGTATAACCACTTCTCTGAAAACTCCTCGGATGGTAATAACCCAGTGTTCAGATATCTCAGCACTAGGAAGTCGATACCTTCTAACTGACAAAAACGAAAAACCACTGGGTAAGTGTGGGTTAGGTGGTGCTCTTGCAAACTGTAAAGATAATTGCTGAAAGTTACGACAACTTGTTCCAGTGCGCACTCGGATTGTGTACACCTGTGACTAGGCATACAAGGAATAGTGTCGTAAGTTGATTAGGGAGGAAATAGTGGTGAATTATCTTTAAACACATAACTAAATGGATACATAGATAGAAGTCTTAATAATATTTTAAGATCGTCTTCGGTGTTCTCTGAAAGCTAACCTGCTGGCGGATATTCAAAATTTCTTCGACCAACGCTGGCTCTTCATAGCCTGTGCTCTCTCCTAGAGGTGATAGCGTCATCTCGGCCACACCCTCTTAGCGCCGGGCAATATCTCGCCACAACACCCTCAGGTAATTGTGTCCTTGCAACGTGGTTTGAAAGGGTTACGCTGCTGATCACAATCAGGCCATCTGTTGCGCATATCAGCTTATCGTTAATTTCTCAGACATCTTTTGCAAACGTACGAGTCGGTCGTTGGAACATCTACCAACTCAGTTGATAATGCTCATCGCCTCTTGAACCCTCATGCAGATGAGTTATTAATTGCGTCATTGATTTAATCGGCGACCAACCAATACTATGCCAACGTAGATTAAAGACGCGTAAGCTCGTATCCGATACAGGATTACATTGCCATCCAGACCACTGGAGTCAACGAGTAGTGCTCGCTCTAGGCGCAATCCCTTCATCATTAAGCCCTCAGTTACGTCATGCTAAGGTCGAGACTTTTCGCCAGACCGGAATGTGCCTCTCCAAATCCTAGCCCGTGATAAATTGGGGAGAAGAGTTGTCTCAATCGCATTTGACTATCAACTGCCGTGCGTGATGACCACACATGTCCCGCATAGTATCCAGGGGTGAACGAAGTACCCACACTTCGCGCGACCAACATGAACTCCCCCTAAAGAGTATGTTGCTGACCACTTGAATGTCACATGCATAGGTGTTATGCATATCGTAGATATGTATTCATCTTTTACCACAATTCAAGTATCATTATCGCTGCTAAGAGACAACCCCTAACAACCGCCTACTCCGGAACTTCAACCTCAGGAATGACTCGAAAGAACTCAATTGGCCAATTTAAGCGTACTGACAGTGGAAGAACCAGAGTCTTACCAACAGGCCAAAGGGTCACCACAATGATGAGATTGGAAGAAGGCGATGGATGAAGAACTTAAGTCACTTAAGCAAAATGATGTTTGGGATGTTATCCCGAAACCAGCGGGAAGAAAGATTGGGGCTAGCAGATGGGTATATTAAGCTAAAGGAAATGCTCAAGGAGAAGTGGAATGATATATAGCACAGTGAGTTGCCAAAGAATTCTCACAAATCTTAGGCCAAGATCACAATGAACGATTCCCCCCTGTGGTTCGTTACGATTCTCTTAGACTTTTACAGGCATTATCAGCATGCAACGGATGGTGATGTCCAGAAGTGGACATCAAGAGTGCATTTTTATACGGGATATTGAAGGAGGAAGTTTATATGGATCTACGAGAAGGCAGCCGGTTAGATGGGATGGTGGCAAAATTAAAGAGGTGTATTTATGGATTGAAGCAATCTCCAAGGGAATGGTACTACCGGTTAGTAGAATACCTAGGACCATTCGGATTTGATATCGCTCCTTGGGATCTCTGTGTTCTCATTCATAAATCAGGAAATCTCTTTCTAGCTATATATGAGGACAATATTACACTGTTTGGAGCTACTGGCGAGCTAAAAGAGCAAACCATCAATGGGTTGAAGACTGAGTTCAAGGTCAACGACATGGGTGAGCTTGATTGGGTTCTACGAATCCAAATAACCATTAACGACGATGGAATCACTCTTTCCCAGACAACTTTTATTGACAAGATTCTAAACTGTTTTTCATTGCAAGATTGCAAGCCCGTTTCGACGCCTATTGACTCAAACCATCAGTTGAAGGCCATTGAAGACGAAGACAATTGTACCGATGCAACGGCATACCAACAAATCATCAGATCTTTGATATATTTAGTTACTGGAACAAGACCTGACCTAGCATATACAATCACTCACCTCTCCAAATTCAACTCATCTCCCGCCACAAAGCGCCGAACGGCAGCCAAACGAGTGCTTCGATATCCCCAAGGAACGAAGGATAGAAACCATTTTCATCCACGGAATGAACAAGTCAAAATGACTGCTTATACGGATGCATCTTATGGCAGTTGTTCAGATACGAGACGAAGCTTTTCTGGAGATATATTTCAACTTGGGAATGCTACTATTTCTTGGACATGACGGAAACTGCGGTACGTTGCTACCTCTACCTGCGAGTCTGAGTATATGGCACTTGCTATGAGGACTAAACGTCAACTCTGGTTGAAGCATGGAACTCAGGACACATTGAAAGAAGATATTCCTACAGCTCTCTTTTGCGATAGCAATGATGCTAGAGATGTGGCATATAATCCAAAACTTCGCGACCGATCAAAACATATCGACATCGCATATCAATTTACTTCAGAGCAGATCGAACAAGGAAATGGGTCTATTATGTATGTACCTTCGGAACACAATTTGGCAGATATATGTACAACGGGAATGACAAGCTAGGTTAATTACCACTTATGTTCAAAGATCTTTGGATTAAAGTGAGAAAGGGTATTGAAAATACCGAAGTATCTACATTTCTCTTTACTAATATTGTACTTTCTTTAGTATTCTCCTTACCATAAGATGGTACTCTATGGATAAGAATAATGTGGTGTGTTAATAACTTTTAATACATTTCTTATCTTTTATGCTTAGGCTGTCTAGATAGTTCCGATTAGAACTTGTCTAGAACCTTCTTTTTGTTTTCGTTGGAAGAGGGATTTATCAGCACTTATCTTGAAAGAAAGCGCCTAGATGGTTGGGTTATATTCTTTATGGTTCATATGTATTTATGTACAGTTGCAGAGTTTTTCTGAGCTTGGTTTGGTTATTGATCTGCAACTGTGGTCACGGATAATCACCCATGTGTTATTGGATATATAGATACTGTTTCTCTGGTTAGAGAACAGTTGTTTAGTCTTGCTCAGACATCAATCGGAATACCACAATATCTCCTCTCGAATCCTCCTCTCGGTATATGATTGGCAAATGACCACTTCTTGAAATCGTTATACTTCCTATACTTCTTCTTCGTATACTTCTTTTGATATTCTCTTAAATCTCTCCGGACTTTCGCTGTTATAATTGAATAACACTCACTTTGACAAGGGCATAACTGCAACATGGAACTATTCACTGTGGCATACTATATCAATAATGGTTTCGTGGGATCTGTTCTGTGCTGTTCATGTACATTCTCCATTCTAACTACATTGTTCTTCAATGATGCAAATAAATATACCCTTTAAAATATTCTTTAAAGTGTCCACTAATTGTAGATCATGAGAGTACAAGAAAATCCTGTTACTTTCAGTCAACTTTCGTATTCGCAGTCATGTTCACTCAAAGGGCTGTTGCCGTCCACAACATCCCTCTCAGCTGCATTACTGCGCAGCTGATAGTTTACTAACCTGTGGATGCACCTTCATCAGTCAGAAAATCTTGAATACAATGGTTATCGCACATGCGATGCTTGGCATATGGATCAACATCGAAAAATCGAGCGCTGGGAGGCGGGGTATGTGTCTACACATATCCGGGTGGCACACCGTCCGATTCGAAGCATTGAGTTCTCTCACTGTCATCAGGTGGCGCAGGTCGCCTTCCGGGCCTCTGTGGCGCCGGCTGTGGTCGAGGTTCACCCATGCCTTTGCCCCTCCAGCCAGTCTGTGGATTCTTTGCTGCGCCATTTTGGCAAGGAAGACACACATCAGTTTGATTTTCCAGAACCATTACCTGGTGTCTTTCCATCGCAGCCTTCAACTTGTTATGCCTAGGAACCACAACACCCCGCTTCTTCTGTTCTCGAACATCAGCGCGTGGTTTCTTGCTCAGTTGTTGAGTTTGCTTGATTGAGACGCGTGAAAAGCCTTCTTTAGCCATTTTGGCCATATTCAAGGCAAGCCGCATGTCGGACTGATCAAGCTGTACGCGACCTCCTTGTCGTGCCATAGTAGCTGACATGTTGAAAATGTACAAGAAATTAGTTGCTGCTTCTAGAGTGAGAATCGGCTGTTACCCCAACCATATACGACTGCGTGGCATCCTCTAAGTACTTCAAAGGCTGTTTTGTCCATTCCGGGGGATGCTTATCACCAAATTCGTTTGCTCAAATCCCAGAACAGACAAAATTGTGATGTTTAAGTTCACGGACTGTCCGGATAGATGTCTTGGTCAACAATGGAGGTTTCCTGTTACAGGCAGTGATGAAATGGTCACGTAGATCTCTACGTGCCCCAGCTGTGCGTTATACTGTTAGTTGACTGTTGTCTACATTGTTATTGATTGACTGAAATTAAATCGCATGCTGCTTCTGGAACTTGCTGGTTCCGGTCTTACGTACTACTGCCAACCGTGCGTCCTCGGTCGCAATTTTGGGGGCTACAATTGCTGTCGTGCGGTGAACACACTGGTGTCTGCATTGCTGTTGTGTTTCACCTGGTGGGGCATTGTTTGAAGTGCCTGTCATTTGGCTCGATTCGGCGTGAATCGAACCTGGTTGAAATATTTCTGAAGCCATGACGTGCTGTTACAGAAGAGTGAGGAAGATGATCACGAAAACAAGTGGGACGTCCTGAAGATTATATTGTTAGCAACAAGTCAAAATGGAAGGAATGACAGTCTACTTGCACGTTCCACTCAAGATATATCCCACGGCATGCAGCTACAAGTTGCAGGGGATTCCAACAGTTCCTCAATTTGCAGTAAGTCGGCCCGATGTTGTTTCTTAGTTTGCAGCAATATTGTGACACCTGTGGTGTTACAGGTATACTTCCAGGATCATTCAGAATCACTCGATAATCCAAATATGGATCCTCAATATGGAATCATGACTTATCACTCGGATTTCCTAATTGGATTAACCTTCCGGATTTGTTCACCTATTGGTTATATTTCCATTACCCTACCATCCTATCAATTGATCAACGACAGCAATCAAGCCAAGCACAGATAGGATGTGAATCATCTTTAGATCGGTATTGGTTGTAGGATCCCGATTGTCAATGATCATCACTTATCTGCAGGAATCCTTATTCCTAGTCTCCGAACAATCGACTATTCTCTCATGTCCAATGGTTTGTTCCTTATGAGATGAGATGTCATCAATGTCAGAAAAGTATCGCATCTCACGATAGTCAGAGTGATATAGAAGATAAGTCGATACCGAATAATCGATTTATCGGAGCCCAGTCGACCGAATGGACTTATACAAATCAACCCTTAGTTCGATCACACTTGCTTGGTCTGGGCAGATGGGGCCTTGGATTCAGGTGTCCTGAGTGGCGCGGGATACACTCTGTTCGATATATGGCAAAACCATTCAGTTGCAGAACACTGCATATTCCGCTCCAGTAAAGCGTAGTCAAATTAAAGGTTCTGTCGTTTGCCGCATTCGTTAAACCGATACATACCCGGTGGGTATATGAGAGGCCACTCTCACTGGCTCTTGGTGACATGTATCTATATGTTGATAATTGGCATCAGATAAGCTCATATTCATATGAGGTATTGCCAATAGCAATAGTTTCTAAATACAAGCTCATTCCCTTGACGATGTGGTTAATACTCATGGGAGTTACAACTCGACCAGCAATGGCACAAGGCGAGGATGATAAGGCAGTTACGTATGTAAACTCCAAAACAAGCTTTGGCAGTCTTGGGATTGTTAAGGGTGTGGATCGTCTGATATATATCAGCGATACCAACATGGTGGAAGGACATCGATGACAGTCTATCGAACTTACAATCTACATTCAGATTCATCTACGGATACTTGTTTACCTTCTCGACCTGGAGGTTAAGCCTTAACTTTATTCCCGTCATTTATCTATTGGTTCTGTATTGATGTCAATGAGGTTACAACTCGATTGAAGTCCGGAGTTGTACATTCCTCGTCAGTACTATATCACGGATAACTCATCACTCTGTATACGTGGGTATTCGCAGTACCTTCGTCGAAGCAAGTCGTTGATAGGGAAGAGAGCAAGACAATAGTTTACAGTCCGAAGCGAGTCCGAGGAACCAGCCCCGTAACGTGGTGGTCAAAAGTATACTTCCACTAGGATACTCTTGAGTCAGCACTACTCCTTCTGCTGATGCGAAACTACTTTGCTGTGTCTTGTAAGCCAAGTCGATACTGGGAGTCGTCGCATTCTTGGACCAGGCAGTTCTCGAGTAAAAGTGCCAGTTGTTGGGACGATACTCTGGTATCTGTTGGAAGTCCGAGGGTCATCACAATAGTGTGGTGAATCATAGGATACTTCTTTCAGGCTCTCCTGGAGTTGTGTACATCGGCATACTGATATCTTAGAGACGATACTCTTTGGTCGATAATATCTCCAGGAGGCAGAGAACGAAACAGTTACCTTGTTACATTGGGTGGTAATCCTTATATGCATCCTGAGTGAAGCTTTAATCATCTTCTTCTTCATACAGTCCGGATCTCGTTAGGGGCTTTTATTGATTAGGACTTACGGTGAATCACCCGGTGTCACAGATATATCGTGATGAACGACAGCTGATAGCTCATTTTTGATACATATAACAAGGACATTCTTCGACGGAAAGGACCTCTGGTGATGTTTGTCTTATGACATCGCCGGGATCTTACATGAATCACACGCTAACCATCAAGTCTTGGTGTACAGTCAGCATGACTATTCCAAATGAAGTGACGGTCAAATCACAGCTTTTGCTTCGTTCTAATTGATGTAACCTACCAACCTTGACATAACAGACGCAGCATGCCTCCATGAGGTGCATATCTTGCAACATCCAACATCTCGCCCAACAGCAAGGTCAACACAAGATTCAATGGTCAATGCTCCGAAAAAGATCGTTTCCCAACTCCCTGCGGGCAAATACCCCAAATCAATGAAGAAATCCACAAGACGACATGATCAAGTCAATCAAGGCAAGAGTAGCCGGGAGGCAGAAAGGGTCCGAGCGTTGGGAACATTGCGCAGCATGTAATCCAAGAAGAGGCTTTGGCAGAGAACCGACAGGAATCGCCCATTTTAAGCAACGAAGAAGAAGAGAAACTGATCGATGATTCTCTGTATAGAGAGACTGCAGCGGCCAGAACGCTAGTTCAAGACACAGCGACAGCGATTATGCAAGAGAAGGAACATATGAGGAATGTTGAAAGGCACGATCCACAATTTCAAAGTCTGAAACAACTTTTGAGGATATGTTGAATGCAGTCTGAGACAGTCTGAGCAAACTTGCAAGTTCCAAAGATGAGGAGGATGGGGAAGACAAGGATTATTATGAAGAAGATACAGAGCTTGGCAACCTGAGCGAAGGTGATGAACCTGGATGGGTGATGGGCACAATCTCCAAAACGGTACAGCAATGCATGTTGAGCTTTTGGCAGAAGCAGGTGAGGATTGACATACTGACGCAACCGGGATGGGGGGACACAGCCGACAACTTCCGTGAGACAGATATGAAGTACTGTCCAACTGAACTGATGGTTCTGGAAGTGGTGAAGCCTGAGACAGACACCACAGCAGCCACACGATCACCGACAACGTTTAGAGAGCTTATGCAGGGTCTTGTTATCGTCCCCAGGCAATCCCAAATCGCGCAAGGGACGTCTAGACAGGGAAGTAGTCAAATGAGGCTGGGTTCAGAGAAACTTGAGGCAGACGATCCCATAGTATCTCGCATGCCCAATGCAGTGCCCGATTTGTCACAGAGGGAGATTGTGCCCATAGTTCACCCCATGAGCATTTACCCTAGCCTATAATGTTGAAAGCTAATCACCATAGAGAAATCCGTTTTGGACGAAGTGAACAGGCATACGCCTGTGTATGGCCTCGTAGGAAGGTATATCAGTAGATACGGTTGCACACGTGGATGTGGTAATATATTTGAGTGGTTGTTAGGCAAGATTACCGCTAGAGATCGAAGGCTCGTGGTGAGCCGAATATATAAAGCGGGTATTACCCGGCCCTGGACACGTCATGTGCAGCCGTGCCATTACACTATCCCCATCATTATGTGCAGACCCCCTGGGCTGCATAAACCCGTATAAGAGTAGAAAATGAAAGGAAACAATCAAACAACCATTCAACGTACACAAACGTATGAACCTATAAGTCCCACAACAGATCAGTACCGTATGGTAGCCATTCGGCAGATCCGGTGCACTGGGAAACCCCACCTCCAGTTGACTTATCTCCAGAGGTGGTAAAAACCCGTGCCGATGCCATTTGTACTCGGCCGAGATCCAAAGGAGTCGAGAAGTAGAGAGAAGAGAAAGAAGGAACATCCAAAGTAACACTGTCCTCCAATCTCCACTTCTGAATTGTCCGGCATCCGACTATCCAATCTCGCACTTGTAACTCTTACCAAGTGTAGGTCATTTTCGGAATTAGACACAGTAATTCCAGTGGAATTCGCAATCCGCAATCATAGTATGAGTCTCGTCTTGACTCTGCGGCATTGATGGAGGCTTCTGCTCGCTGCTCATCATCATCATCGCTATCGCAATCGCCATCGGTATACCTAACCTGTAAGCATTGCAGTATGCGGTCATACTCACCATATATATTCAGGTGTGCTAGCACTCGAGCTTTCCCAATTCCTCGTAAACAACACTGCAGGCCCAGCCCATCAGTGATCATTGTGGCTCCTTTGGCAGCTTCTCCATTCGGTATCATAGCCTTCGGTGATGGTCAATCAGCTATGACCTCGTATTTATCTCGGAAGGTTCTCATCAAATGGTCATGCATACCATGTATATTCAAATGCGTTTTGCGCTCTCCCGAGCCCTCGTGCATAGCTTAGTTGCCCAGTCTTGATGTATCTGGGATCATCTCTTGCAGCCTGTGAGAATCGCACAGTGCCCGTCAAGAGTTATATTCATCCTCCCTCATCATCGGCTAAGCCGGCTTGTAGCCCTCCACTATGGTCATTCAGCATCTGGTTCGGTAAGCCGTTTGGTAAACATCCTATCCGGTACCTTCGGTAGAGGGCTCCCGATAATCTTCTCATTCAATCCCAAATTGGACTGATTCGGCCATGATGTCAGTCGGTATGCTCAGTCATCATCTCTGGGTAGTTGATTCAACTGTCTCAAATGATGCCATTCCGTGACTGTCTCTCGCGCTGATGTTATGGTAGATTATCTGGTACATTCGGAGATCATTTTCGGTCTCGTTCAGAACTGCTTCGGTAGACAATATGCAGTTCTAGGGTGTCTGGTTCGGAATCGATCAAGCGAACTTGATCTTCTCATCATCTCTCAGGTTCACATGCAGTCGCACTGATTATGCTCCAAATCGGTGCACTTGTAGGTACACTTGACATCCGCCATGTGCTCGGTGCACATATCTCCAGTTGCTGGTTGAGCTCAGCGGTTTTCCTCCAGGTATGCTTTCCGCTCCATCTCCCGGTGTGCTCGCTGTCACCTGTCTGGGTATCCATATTGTCGTTTCCTGAGTTCACTTGTCGTTTCATCTGGTTGACTCTTCTCCACATGCTTGTTGACTCTGCTAGTGATCTCTTCCAAGGTACGCTCATCGACTACTCTCCAGCTGCGATTCTCTGCCGGTAAGTGCGCTTTGGTACTTCCTCGCACCACTTCCGATACAGTGATTGGTTGAAGTAGGGTTGGTTTTGATTCCGGTACGGTCATCCCTCTTGTGTAGGTCGTAACTCCGCCATCAACTAATCCATTACGGCTTCTTTGGGTGCCATATCAATTGGTAAGGATTGATTCTGAAGTCTATTTCCAGGAGCAGCTGTGGATCTCGGGATTGTTGAGACTGAGTTGGGCTCGTATCTGGCATGTAACTTGGGCATGCGGCATCTTGATTGATCTGCAGGTGCGATTGCCCTCACTTCTCTGGGTGCACATGCCGCTGCCAGCATTGCCTATTGGTGAATGCGTTACATGATGATTCATTCCTGAATTTCCGGTACATTAATTGCTAGTGGTAAGGATTGTTGCGAAGCCGGCGCTGTCATCCCCCGTTTTAAAGATCGCTGCTCCGCTAAAGACCAATGTCGTAGGGCTTCACAATGTGCGGTATCGGCATTGTAGCTGTGTGACTCACCATCTGATTCGGGATCGTATTCGGCATTGTAACTCGGGCACGTAGCTGTTTAATTCGGCATCTATGAATAGTGCGTGGTATCATACTTGGTGGAGCCATGCCACCAGAACAGCATATGTCTTCATTTCTGCGCTCGATTGCAACTTTGTAGCTTCATATATAAATGGAGATTGATTGTCATCTGTCTTCCATGATCCATCTGTAGACGTCAATCTCCTGTCATCCATCCATATCCGGTGGCAATCCATATGTGGCCGCGATCCATCTCCGGATGGGATCCATCTCTTATCATTCATCTCCTAGCATCCATCTCCGGCCGCAATGCCTCTCGGGCCATGATCCATCTCCGGCTGTGATCCATCTGGTTCCAGCCATTCGTTTCCACCATCTGCATAATTGCACTCTTATTGGCCACATTCCATGACTTCTCCTGTAGCTCAGTGAGTTCTCTAAAGGTCATCATTACTGATCTCCATAATGTCCGTCTTCCATTGACTCTTCATCGCAGTGCCATAATCCGGTGACATATCATCCATCATGAGAACATACCCACTCATAGATCCGTTCATATGGCATGGGATCTTTAAGTACTAATCCATTATCCAGCCTGGTGATCACATGATCTTAATCCACGCCATTGCATGACTATCGCTCCACCCAACTCCGGGAAGTTGTCCAGGTGCCCATATGGCAAATTGTAGCCGGGCTCTAAATCTATTTCATAGTCAATTCACCGATGCGGCGGGAGTGTCTCCCCATTGGCTGTGTTGAAAACTCCCATGAAATCTCCGTATATCGCTGGAAATGTCCTCTGTTGTCTGTAGACACCATCTTTGTCATGGTACCGGCTCCATCTGCAAACGATAGTTCTCAATTCACAATAGATATGGAGCGGTAGAGGACTATCCAGGAGCTCGGATTCAATACGGTTCGCCAAAATCGGGCCAAGGGCCGCCGTCCAGTACTCCCTTCGTGTGTTGGTGTGCCCGTAGCAGTCATTCAAGGTTCCCTTCTGGGCGCTCTTCTGCTGCCACTACAGCCGCTGCTCACTGCTCTCCCGTGCAGTGCCTGGTGCCTATCTCACCACTAGACATGCTTTCCACAGTCACTCCCAGCAGCCCTATATGAACTCCCACTCTTAGGAAGAAAGTCCAAAACACCTCCTCACTGGCCAGTTGATTGTCAGAGGCATTGGCTCCAAGTATTGAAATATCCGGATCACTGCCACCTCCTTCGGAACAGGTCTCCTCCCCAGCCGTGATTCAGGTACATTCCAGGGGCATACCTGATGGCTCGCCTGGTCCACTGCCACCTCGTCCGCTGACCCGGGGGTTGCAGAGCCAAAAGTCGAATGCTTTGCAAGTCAACGCTAGGATTCCTGGCCTGGTACTGAGGTATTTTCTATCACTCGAGCTCACAGTGTATTCACCGCGGCTGCCACCATGTGTATGCATAAGCTCACTGAGCGAATGACATACTTGTCACACCAAATTGGGACTGTCTGACAACATAATAACCATCCATTCCCACCTGCGGATACGACACATCAATTGAACCTCTTGGCACTTTTAATACATGCCAAATCCGCTGGTCTCCTGATAGTGCCCAGACGGTCCATCGTCCGGTAGTCCCGTGGATCGTTAGAATCCCGACTACAATTGAAATTGAAATCAGCTCCATTGTATTCCTAAAAATCCCCTTCGTATGCATTTATATGGGCACATATCCGTGTTCGCTCGTTGGCGTATGGTTGATGAACTTGAATAAAGTTGGCACACATGGCTCTCTCTCTCCGCACAACGATCCGATTCGGGCATCCAATCAGGTGCCGATTGTGACAATTGACAATGGTAGTCACGAACTGTATCTGCTACCCACTTTAGAACATTGGGGGGTTATTGTACGTCCCTTACAGAGTTGCAGCATGATCTGTGATGGCTGCTCCACTATCTTGAACTCTACCCGTTGGTAGACCATGAGAGAAGTAAGTGTATCGGTAATTATGTCGGTAATCATATCGGTCATCGCAGTTGTTTCATTAACTCGCTAACCGTGTATAGCCTTGTAAGACATCCGTAGCCGCTGCAGTAATCTCCTAACATCATCCGTAATGTACCTAATTCCATCGAGTTTCGTGGAAGGTAATCGTGATTGAATCTGCCATGAGTGGCATAGCTAGATGCCAATTGTGCATATCGTAAACCTTCACTGATCCTCCGTAGGTGCACTTCGTTCAAGGTATGTGCTCTTTTATGCTCTGCGCAGCTATGATTCAGCTTGTCAGATCAGGATTGAGGGAATCTCCGGAGAAGGTTCGGCATTGCCGGTGAAGCGACTCTCCGTGGATGCATGGGCTCTGTGATTGTCACTGTAATCGTCAATTGACTCAATTGGAAGGTCACTAATCGAATTTCATTGATGACGTGATTCAAAGCCTTGAAGTTCTCGTATGAATCAGTTGAAATAGACTTTGTCTGAATTGGTCTTTGACCTATCTCCAGGCCGGTTGGTCTCTGGAATTAACTCGGACTTGTCTCTGCTACTGTTGACCTCCATTGGGTGTACTTCCCAAGCCTAGTTGTTTCTGCAATTTGTCGCTGTCAAATCTGTATGATTTCTCGTTCTCAGGTGGCGCGACGTGTCCCTGGCCGATTGGACTCTGGCATCCGCACGAAATCATCTCTGTTACCATCTACCTCAATTCAATGAACATGTCTAGACACTTCGCTGATGTAATCAGTGCTCTCGAATCTGTATGATAGCTCACACGTAGACTACGTGTCATGACACGTCGGGCAGGTATAATTCATGAAATCCAGCATGCGAACCATATCTGAAATTGTAAGAGGGATACTAGTTTAAACTCATACGCCCATGTATGGCCTCGTAGGAAGGTATATCAGGAGATACGGTTGCACACATGGATGTGGGAATATAATACAGTAGTTGTTAGGTAAGATTACCGCTAGAGATCTAAGGCTCGTGGTGGGCCAACTATACAAAGCAGTTATTACGCGACCGTGGACACGTCAAGTGCAGCCGTGCCATTACACGAAGACATCGTGATGGCTTGTGCGTCACTGGAGGAAATGATGTCCAAATTGGTATTTTTGACGATGTATCTCGAGCAAAAGCAATTTGTACCTGCTTTGTCATGTGTCAGCTTGTTCTGGATTTCAGTGACCAAATTGTGACAAGACAATTCGGCAGTGTGTGTGCAAGGGTCGTACGAGCCATGCAAATCTTCTAGTCACCAACTCAAGTTGATTGATGAACATTGAACTGTATATGGTGTTGCCTGTTATGGTTCAATGATAAAACATAACGTAAATTTGGTATGAAATTTGCTATCTAAGCTTCAGTCAGTGATGTAATAGGACTCATAGAGGGTGCAGTCACAGCACGATCAAAAGCCGGATGAATGACAGCCGTCAGTCAGCATCAATCAATGCAGCCAACTACATACCTCTCCGCTCAGACCTCCTGCACATGGTCAAAACATCAAAAAATTCTGATGTTATATCATGGAAATCTATGAGAATGAGCTGGATATGGAATGGTGAGGACATTGCGCTATAAATATCTGGAACTAGTGCATTGATTGTTCCGCGGGAAATTGCCGGCCGAAAGCGCTGAATGTAACGGGCGGGGTCGGGCGCAGGTGATATGGATGTTATGGAACTGAACTCGAAATGCGTATCGAGGAACAAGAATCAGAATATTTTCCAAAGTCGTA
>Ga0307512_10002938_pt1 | contig 20593 bp, 22 predicted proteins | sample 14_EM_MG_FD_200267 | JGI IMG/M metagenome (GOLD analysis project Ga0307512, IMG submission 200267) | Populus trichocarpa ectomycorrhiza microbial communities from riparian zone in the Pacific Northwest, United States - 14_EM | ecosystem: Host-associated > Plants > Roots > Unclassified | place... | reverse complement strand
TTACAACTTTCTCAGTGACCAATTTGCAAAGCATTGCCGCTGCAACCGAGGTGAAAGTCTTTCCAAGACCCATTTCATCCGCCACCAGTGCTCCTGGCATATCAGTATCCCAAACCCACCTCCTCACGATGAACCAGATGGCCCAAACATGGTGTGCCAGAAGCTTTGTTCCAGGCAGGCCTGGAATTGAATACTTGTGGCCTGGAACCCGGTCATCTGTTGATTGACGAATAGGATGAGTATTCAGCCGTCTGACTGCCTCATTGAGACAGTCGTGTTCGAATTCTTTGTTCATTATACTGAGGACCATAATCAACAATGAGCTCGTATTTGCTGGATCGAGTTCCTCCTCACTATCCTCCACTTGTTCCTGAACCTCCCTTGCACCTTTGTCCGTATTCTTTTCATCCTCAATGATCTCTTTCAGTTGCTCGGATGTAAGTGGGGCAGATGGGCTCATATTCCGGCGCTCCTGAAACTCGTCGCGATGTTACGTATTTCACAGCCAAGCAATCATTGGAACGAATATATACGGACGCAATACAATCAATTCTATTCTTTCAATCAGAACACACATTAATACAAGTATCATTCTCATGCCCACCATCCTCCTCTCCATCCTCTCTTCCACCCTCTGCAGAACCTTCCAATGTCAATGTATAATGATGAGCAGTTGCGCACATCTAGCCTTAACACGGCTAGCAGGGATTACCTTTGCTGGTCTAATTATGTGCTGGGCAATCTCCTTCCCTTTAGCACGCTTCATTTCGACCAAAAATATTTCCGGATGGTGTCAAAGTTTCAACTTCAAAGGATTTGGAAGGCAACAGTTGGACCAAATCTGGCCATATATGGGGTCCGTTATCATTTGCTCCATTATATATAATCCCATATACTCTTCATCCAATTCGGCCTGCTCCAACGTGCACTTGAACTTCGATGTTAGAATGTATGGCTCTGATGGGCGTCCGTTTTTGTTGATGAAATCAATCAGCTCGTCCCAGTGCCTCACATCGGTGTATGCGGCTTGGAGTTGGTTTGGGGATAGAACAAAATCGTTGCCATTCGACACGCGGCAAATCACAACCATGAATGTTGTATTTGGCAACTCTGGGAGGTTACTTCTCGCCTATTTGCTCGAGCGCTCTCCCAAATCCGTCGCTGGTCGCTGGTTGCCTCGCCTTCCCATGTTCCTTGCCTCCCGAATTTCGCTTGAACATTTCTTTAAAAATATCTCCACCCATTGCCGACGAATCCATTCGGCATTATCGAAATTATCCAATGGCAGCCAGCTCTCAAATGGCTCTAACAAATCTGCAACCGCTGACTCCCAGTGCAGGGGTCCATCTCTTAGCTGTTTCAATTGGTTCTGCCCCCAGATAATGGACTGATGCTTTTTCTCGAGGAACCCAGCCACCCATACTTTCTTCCACTTGTTGAACACACTATAGTTGGCCTGCCCCATCCTTTTGGCAAATTGCTTCAAGGAGAATTCAGGTTGCTTCAGGCTGACTGGGGGTTTACCCTCTGCACCGCCCAGGTTCGACGAATTGTCGCTCTCATCATCTGCATCATATTCGTTGTAGGAAATCTCTGGCACTGGTGGCAAGTCCGCAATCCTTGCGACATCTGTTATACGCGGCTCTGCAGGCGGCAGGAATCGTTTTGTTGAGAGGCTAATGAGAGGTCTCCCAGGTGCGCCAGATGGAGGTCCAGGTGGAAGAGTAGAGCTGGAAGATGTTGGCCGATCGACTAGATTGTTTCCCGGCGGTCCTGGAGGCACTCTCGGTGCACCTGGAGATGAAGGTCCTTGTCCTGGGAACCGCTGCTGGGGTAACATTCGAGACTCCCCATAACCGCCTTGGTGGAGGTCATATCCTTGCCACGGTGGCCCATAACTTGGATATTGTTGGCTTACGCTGGTGGTTGGTTGGGAACTGTGTGTCATGTTGAATGGAGAATGGTGATAAAACTGCAGAGCGCCTGGAAATGGCTGCTGTGAAGGAGGGTAACCATACCCATGCGGCGGTTGATATTGATTGGTGTGTTTCCTAGATCGACTGTCTGTGCCAGTGGTAGTTCGTGGACCATTATCCGAAGATCCTGAGTTGTCGTCCTGGCGCAGTTGCGAGCCACATAGGCCACCTGGTGGAGCCTTATTTGCTGTCTTCGGTGGAGATCCTATGGTCGACATGTTCTGCGAACAAAGATGGTGGTAAACTACAATAGATGTACGATGTGATGTAGAATAAATTGGAGTATAGTTGAGTATGTTGCAGGTAGCAGTGACATTCGGTGGAATGATGGGCTTCTTGTATCCCATTCTGTTGTCACACACTGTGGAGTTTCACTACACCTTTGAGCCATGAAACCAACTTGGGCCTTGAGAAAAAGAAACCTTAATCACATACATCCGGCCTTTCTTTGTAATATATATGCTCGAATGCATATACTAGGATATTGGACAGATGCTCACCTACATGTGCTCCCATGACTTTAACGGTTGTAGAAGGGAGATGATATGATATCTCCAGAACCCAACAAGAACTATATTCAGTATGAACGTTAGCACGACTGGGGATATTACACATAAGTTGTGCGTGTACGACCTTGCAACCTCATTCAATAGGAGGCCTGTGAGTTGAGCAGCAACAGTGATGCTTCCTATTGAGCTCCTGGACCGAACATAGTGTTCTCCTCAGGATCCACGCTCCGGTCAAGGATCATTACTGAAGCAACCATCCTACCAGCCTATCAGTTCTGGATGATCATTGTGCAGGCATACAGCTAGCTAGGATACTCACCTATTCATTGTATTAAGACGATCTACCTTCATTATCAGCTGCTCGGAGGCTCGAGCGAAGGTATCACTCACAATGCCGCAATGATGTAGTATAAGGCCCATGGTGGTGAATGTAGTGATGACAAAAGAAACCTTCTCTTCTTTTCTAACAATGTTCAGCAGATGATGTGCACCATTATTGTGCGGGATATGATATATATATCCTGGATTATGAAGAAAACTGATTGTAAGGTAATTATATTTTACCCCTCCCCCGCATTTGGCGGGGTGCGATGCGGCTGTGAATGTCATACGCTATCCCAATATCCCTGAGGCTCTAAATCACCCCCTGAAGAAGCGTCGTCCAGATGCATCCGAATACGTGTTCACTGACCATCTCTCCAATATTGTCAATACACGCGGGAAACATCCTAAATGCTATATCTGCAAAAAGAAATTATTCCACGAGAATCGACTCGAGGCTCACTATCAACAATATCACCCAATATCAATGAATGAAGGGCAATTATGTGAGGGATTTTACCACCTGCAGGCTGGGATCGACCCGAGCCATCATGGTTCGACTTCAGTCGGTGCACCTGGATGGCCATCAATGAGCTAGTCAACTAATGATCTACCCATAGACAATGAACCTGGAGCGCCACCACCTGAAGATACTCCCGACAAAGAAACAATAGACCCCAGAAGCCTGATCTGACATGTACCCCTGATCCAACAAAGACGAGGGCTCATAGGCAGGTAGTTGGAGTGGAAAATGCGGGGGGGAAACCATATGGCAAAGCAACTGGATTGTACAACAAGTATCGCAAGTACTCAGAATAATGGAATCCATGGCATCCATTTCAGTCAGCACACAACTTTCAACAGGTGCAATCATTTAGCCAGCAAACGAAAATGTGGATCGATTCGCAGCTGAGGCGTGGACTGGGCATCTTCAAAATCGAATCATTTCGATCAGCAGATGCGCTGCGAAAGCTCTTCTCAGAACCTGATTTCGGGCTCGGCGATGATAGTTGGATTGAAGATCATTCACATATCTTTGGAACAGTATACTACAGGGATATTTTCAATTGTTTCCAGTTCCTTTTGGCACATCTCCCATATCAGGCGCACCTGGATTTTGGACCGGTGCGCCTCGCAGACTCGGAAAGTCGCCGAATATTCAGTGAGATGAACAGCGGCAACTGGTGGTGGGATACGCAAGATCAACTTCCTGCCGGAGCGACGATTGTGTCAGTTATTTGTGCATCTGACAAGACTCAGTTGACCAATTTTCCAGGCGATCAGCATGCCAGGCCGCTTTATCTCACGAGAGGTAATATTCGAAAAGATATCCGCCATACACCAAAAAAGCGCGCCTCGATTCTCGTTGAGCTGATTCCATGTCCCCCGAAACGTGCCAAAAATACTGACGATGCATGGCATTCCGCGGTTGGAACAGTGCTATCCCCACTCCGGCATCTTCATATAACTGGTCCTGGCATGAAATCGAATTGTGCTGATGGATTCCAGAGACGATGTTATCCTCTGTTGGCGGCCTGGGTCGGGGATTATCCAGAACAAGTCATGATTGCTGTAGTCTCATATGGCTCATGCCCGATGTGTGAAATTCCTAAAGGTGCGCCGATGGGGCATTCAACATGTCGAGCACTCGATAACTCAAGAGATCAGCATGTTCACTCAGAGCTTCTAGACGAAACTCATATTGATGTTCTGCACACTCTTCATGTTCATCTTATCTGCAACCAGTTCTGGCAATTCCCTCTCTGCAATGTCTATCGCCTTTGACAGCCTGATGAATTGCATCAGCTGCTCCTGGGTTTAGTTAAAGACATATTGCACTGGCTGCTCAAATACCTGAAAGCTAGAAATGTCAAGGATCAATTTGACAATCGATTCACATCAGTACCACGATACCCAGGCCACCAGTGTTTCTTTAACCCATTCGATTCGATGACAAGCAGCTCCTGGCAGGGCAAAGCGATCCGGGGCATGATCAGAACACTGTCAGTGAATTGCGCTCCAATTCTTAACTGCTCCAAGGATGATGGGAAAACTGCGTCGGAAACAGCCTCTGATGAAATGGTAATGGGAGCAGTGCAGGCATCATGTGAATCCTCTCTACTTGTCAGCAAACAAAATCACTCTGACCTATCCCTCACAGCACTAGACGATGCACTGAAGCAATTTTACAAGAAGAAGGGTGCCTTTCAAAATCAGAAATTGTCGAAGTCTGCGAAGGCCAAAGTGGATGAACTGTTGGCAACGGAATCCCATCAGTTACGACAACAAAAGATTCATAGAATCCGTGCAGCAATGGATGTTCAGGTGTACGGGGCTGAAAAGGTTACAACATCAAAACGAAGGCAATTTCAGGTGCGCCTGAATAGAGCGCAACAAGCGGCAACTAAATGGTCAGAGGCTGATCGGCAGAGGGCAATCGAGCGATTGGAACGCGAAATCCATCAAATGACACGTGTCAAACGCATGCTTTTGATAAACTATTCCAACATCACGAGCGACAACCATTACAAGAAGTCGGGACTAAGGCAACCGGTCCCAGAAGCATATTCGCCAAAAAACTTGCTCAAATCAGGACTGCTGCCAAAGAAGAGGTTTACGGGGCGGTACACATGACCGCCGACAAGCGTGTGGAATTTCAGGTCCGTCTATCCGATGCTGAGACTGAAGCCACTACCTGGAGTCTCGCCGATATTGACCACATCGTGAGTCAGCAGGAGAGAGAGATTCATGGTATCACATCGAATCAGCAGATGCGGTTCAAGCAGGAATTGTCCATCCACTTGATCGAGTTTGAAGCATGGTGGCAGGCAATCAGCGTTCAGAAGCTCCGGAAAACCATTGCACAGCGTGTAATCCATTTCGGATATCCAAAGATGCATCTCGTAAGCCATATCTCAGAGTCAATTCGGCTAATGGGTTCCGGCGACAATTTCAACACTGATATTTCTGAACGGCTATGCATCAGCAATGTGAAAGATGCATATCGATCTACCAACAAAGTCAATTACATTCAACAGATGCTCAAGCACAATGACCGGTCTACCGCTCTTGACTATATGGAAGAGACACTCTCATATCTTGCTCTGCAACGCTGGTACGATATTGACTCGGCACAAGTTTTCAACCTACTATCCGCTGCTGATAAACAGCGAACTTCTTGCAGAGCCCATCTTTTACGCCTCCAGCATTGTCAGGACGAGCCATTTTTCCGCCCCATGTCACCACAGGTACATCATTTGAGAGAAACTCATGTCCGCGGAGTGTGCCAAAGTATCAAATTAACCTCACTCAGAGATGCATCAGAAGATTTTGTAATTCCCAACTTTGGACAGCTATTCCGTTCACAAATTGAAGAGGACTCGGGACACGAAGTTAGTGGACTGCTGCTCGGATATGATCAGAATCTACTCCTTGACAGTATATTTATTAAACTTCAGAATGGACTGTCGTACTACTGTCAACCATATCACTGCCCTACATCTGTTGAGCGTCTGGGACTTGATTGCAAGGTAGAATATACCGATGCCAACCAAGGGGTCATGCCTAAATCTCATAACATCTGGGTCCAATATACGAACAGTGACCTTGATAACACCTTCCAATGCCGAGTTCCTTCTTTTCCTGTATCATGCTTTAGCTGGACTCCGCCAAATCAGATCCTCCAATTTCAGGAGCACCTGCCCGCCGGAAAAACCATATCCACCTTTTCTAAACGGTGCAAGAGGTGTCAACCTTGGATATTACGTCCTCAAGTTCCAGAATATGCAGTGGTGATTCCAACAAAGTACAAAGATCCGCATGGTTGCGCTGATTGTGTTGACGGGTTTATCCGGGTTGTCAAAGAGACTGATATGATGCATATTGTACCTGTCCGAGCAATTGTTGGACTGGCACATTTGGTGCGAGAGCACGCTGCATCAGATAGGATCGATAGGGTATGGCTTGTAAATAATCATGTGGATTTAGTTACCTACTGGACTATATATCAAGTTACAATGCCTGAATCAAGGTGTGCAGGAGGAAGATAGTAAGTTAATTGAATTGTACTATTTGATATATACATTATAATAATCACTCCTAGAGAGGACGGCTCCAGGTTCGAGATGCACTGGAATAGTTTTGGAGGCGAGGCCAATACTCCCAATAGCTCCGAAACCTGCACATTCTAATAGTTTGATTTTGTAGCATTTCGAAGACAACCATACATTCTTCAGGATATTCTTGTATTCTGTTCCACAACTTCCAGAACATTGAGGAGCACCGGTGAAGTAGTCTCGGAGCACCTGAGAGCTCATCACTTTGCACTCAGCCAATCTGGGAGCATCTGGGAGCATCTGGGAGCATCTGGAAGGATCAGTGTGGCTGGTCAGAGTTGCTGAGTTGTTATGTTGTGACTTCCAAACCATTTTACATTTTGCTGATGTGAGCCTAAAGAAGGGAGAACATGTTACAGAGTTTAACGAGCGTTTCCGTCACCTACTTTCGAAATTGGACCCACACCAGCCTATGCCTGCCGAGATGTTAGCTGACGCTTACGGCTATAAGATCGAAAAGGGCAACCAGGGAGTTTATCAAGACTTGGTTCGTTATATTGGCATGCGCGATTGGACTCCAACCCTCGAGCAGCGCATGGATCACCTCGCCGCGCTGGACACGTCTCTCAACAAATCTCAACCGGGAGGTAGCTTCAACACGAACACTCCCACAACTTCGAAAGCTTCAGCTAGGAAGATGGACTTCAAGACAGGTGGTACAATTGGCACAGCTGGCCTGGCCAAAGACGACGGTTTGACCTGCTATAACTGTGGCCAGGTGAACCATATCTCTCGCAATTGCCCAAACCGCAACTTGATGAAGAAGCTACTCGAACAAGCTTTCGTCGGCAAAGATGCCCCAAAAGCCAAGTCAAGACACCCATATAAACATAAGAAACGGGGAGGGGCACTAACCGGTAGAAAGGAGAGTGGACGGCTTGCCGAGGAAAAAGAGGCTACTCAGGAGACGGACAGCGAGGTGGAGAGCAAGTTGGAGAGTCTTTCAGACTTGGACTCTGAGGCGGGAAAAGACAAAGGAGGTCAGTAGCTGCGGCTGTACCTCCCATAAAAACACCATCATGTACGGTATCGTCAAACAAAAACGGTGGCAAATTGGTGCCAGATAGTCAAGTCAAGTTTTTCACCCGTTACCACCACTTGAAAGTCAGTAAACTAGATGACTCAGTGGTCGACATGCTAAGGTTTAATGGGAAAATAAGATACCAAATGGAAGGAGGATGGTGGAGCAACACAAAGGCAAGGGTAGTGAAGGATGATGGTGCATCAGAGAACTATGTGGGGCGGCAGTTCATTGAGGAACTAAAATGGCAAAGGGCCGCCCTGCAGGCAAAGGAGGCGGGGTGGATGATTGTGGAGACGGCCAATATCAAGGCAGAGAATGGCATCGAGAAACGCCAAAGAGTCATATTGAAACTACGACTCAGTGCGTCATATGTCTATGAGGCCGAATTTATGATCTACGACGTCAAGGGCTTTGATATTGTACTAGGCAAACGGTGGATGGGCGATATAAACTGACGATATCAAATCGACCATGACAGCAATGACATGTCGATCACTGGTAACCTCTGGGAGGAAAGAGAGAATGGCCGAGTACATTACCTATCTTGCCTACGCCCCTTGGACGTCGACGAGAGAATAGTGGAGCAGGCCAAATTCATCGGCATCCACATCATAAGGAAGGCAGAGCTTAAAAACGTATCTACTCGCCTGTTGAAATGGGCCTTCTTGATCAAAGGACACCACCAAGGTGATGGCAACACACTTCCTACGGACAGACTACGGGGCGAGTTTCAAGACATGTTGACAGAATTCAAGGGTCTTTTCGGCAAGCCAACTTATTCCAATTCGCAGAAAGGAAGGCAGACCGATTTCGAAATTAAAACGGACCCAGATGGCAAATACCATTCCACTCACCATACGGCATCTCTCCACGTGAAGATGAAGAGCTTCGGAGGCAGATAGACAAGACAATTCGCTGTGGTTGGATTCAGCCCTCTCGAAGCAACTTCGGCACACCAGTACTATTCGTGCCAAAGCCTGATGGCAGGCTGCGTTTGTGCATAGACTATCGCGCAGTAAACGCCATTACTGTCAAAGATCATTATCCTCTCCCACACATCAAGGGCTTACTCAACTTCATGCATGGCTCCTGCTGGTTCACAAAACTGGACTTGGCGGCTGGTTACCACCAAATTTGTATCGCAACAGCCGACAGGCAAAAGACGGCCTTTAGCACTAAATTTGGCTTGTACGAGTGGCGAGTCCTGCCGTTTGGCCTGGCGAATGCACCCAGCCAGTTCATGCGCTTTATGAACGGCATCTTGGAGCCAATGAAACGGAAATTCATCGTAGTATACCTTGACGATATTATGATTCACAGCCGTACCCTGGCGGAGCATGTCGTACATGTCTGAGAAGTGCTTACCTTTTCTAACGGAACATGGCCTCAAAGCCAAACGTGCAAAATGTGCCTGGGCTTGTCAGAAAGTCGATTTTTGCGGCTTTGACATTGACAAGGACAGCATCCACGCCCAGGAACATAAGACAAGTGCGGTAATGGATTGGCCTCAACCTGAAAATGGTAAGGATGTCAGAGGCTTCCTGGGTCTCACCAGCTACTACAGAAAATTCATTGAACACTACGCTCACATTGCAATGCCGCTGTACGCCATTGGCACCCCTCCGAAAGGAAATGGGGACGTTGGGAGGGGACGTGGAGAGCCAAGGAAGGTCAAGCACACTCCATTTGCCTGGGATAGAGAATGCCAGCATACTTTTGACACCCTAAAAAAAGCACTCTGCAATGCTCCAGTCCTGGCTCTACTGGTGTTAGGGGTTCTCCCTTAACAGCGATAATGGTACTTGCGATAGTTATATGAATACATGTCACGGAGTTACTCTAGGTCTGGTCACGTGATATGCGTAACACCTATTTATGAGGTCACAAGTAAGCCAGTCTTATATTCCTCAGCGGGAATACATAAGAGTCGCGCGTCGATTGAATAAGCATTTGTATGTGCTTAGCATATTCATTGAAACAACGCAGACTATGGTAGATCTGATTTGATGATGCAACAATACTGCCAGATCGAAAGGAGTAACTCCTGCTGAGCGTATTGTTTTCAACCATGTTTGTATCCTAGATACTAGCGGGATAGTTTGATTGGACTGGAGATTACTCCGACACACAAACATGACAGTTGATAGTCAATATGCTATTAGATGGGACCTCTGGCTTATCGTCTCAGGTAGTGTTACCAACGGTTCCGGACCGTCACTTCGGGTCCGGGTCTGGGTCCAAACCGAACCGTTGGCAAATTGGCGGTCCGGGTCGTCAATAAACCCGAACTGCCCACTCGGGTACGGTTCCATCGTAAACTCCCAACCCGTCTGAATTGGGCGGGTTGTCAGCGGGTCGCCCAGCGGGTCCATCTATAGATTCATATAAGGCTGTTGTATTTGCAGTGTGTTAATAGTATCTTACCAAAATCGCGTTTTCAGCAACCAACAATGTGCTTTTGCTTGTTGAGGAGTGTGTAATATCGATTAATTTGATATCTGTGTTTCACCTTCGATATATGCTATTTTTGCGTAGCAAGGCGGTCAATAATACAGTTACGCACGCGAAGATCCGCGCGATGCCTTGATTACGAAATATGCAAGTCCTAAAACTGTTGACGCTCGGTTGACACTCATTTTCAGGATGCCGCAGGGAGCATCTCGCTGTTGTTTTTGCCTGTAAAGGCTGCCCATATCCCATAAACAGATGTCTACAACTAATCGGAAGATAACTTACCGAAGATGCAAAGCTAAAAATCGTTGACCCTCCGTTGATGCTCATTTTTAGGACATAGTAGCGATGTCGTCGCTACTGTTTTTGCCAAGAAAGGCAGCCGATAATCTGATTATGGCCTAATAACGCCGCACAACACTAGGATTTTCCATGATACAAAGCCCAAAGTCGTTGACGCTCATTTTTAGGACATAGTAGCGATGTTGTTGCAAGAGGTTTTGCTTAGAAAGGCGGCTGATAGCACGATTATGGCGTAACGTCGCCGCACAGCCCATGAAATTTCCAAGATGCAAGGCCAAAAGTCGTTGACGCTCTGTTGACGCTCATTTTAGTGTATTGTCCATTCAACATCTGCTGCTGTCGACAATTGATTTCATCCTGATTTGACTTTATGGGTTGTCTTTCTGCATGATTAAGACTAGGCCGTGTGGCAAAGCCGAGCGGCGTAATAATCTTGCACTGTTCACTCTCACACGACTAAAAATGATGTATCATGCCAAAAGATGCTTTGCGCCTGCTATACATCTATTTATGAACCGATAGTCACGATCTACTTCTTACAATTCTACCATAATATATCTCTAACTGAAACTCTCGGTCAAGCTACATAAGGCTGGTGAACCATTGACGCATTCTGTCCTACTTTTTCTTCCCTCCTTTGTTCCTCCATGTTTCAACTGCATTGACCGTCACCAACACCTTTTCAGCCTGTCTCTTTGACTTCCCTGTCGGCCGAACCAATCCGGGCACATTTGGCGCGGCGCTCACATCCTTCTGCTCTGGGCATTCCGGATCCTCAATGCCATTGTTGGGGCCTATATCGGATTCATCGTCTGCTGCGCAATCATCTTCGCTGTCATTTGGATTATCCAAGTCGCCATTCCAGTTCAGCCAATCATCGGTGTCCGAAATGCTTTCAGGTGCGCTATCGTTGTCGCTTTCGACTGGATGACGGTTGATTCTCCGGATTCGGTGGACATTTAAGATCTGAGTTTGTCCTCCAGGGAGGTCCTTTGCAGACAAAGCTGGTGGCAAAGGTAATCTTTCTGACAATTTAAATGCAGCCGTACCATCATGTTGAAAGAGTGACCAGGATGCTTTAACGCTCTCTTCAGAGTCCGAAATGTATCCTACGGCGGTCATCTGCTTGTTTTGAGCGCAAGATTCCTTCTGGGTAGCACGTAGGTTTTGGCTGCCCTGCCACATCTCCAAAAAGTCGTGAACCTTGGCCAATCTATGCAATTTCCTTTCCTCCGCCTCTTTCTTCATTTCCGAGTCGTTTTCTGTGTGTGGGGTATCCAATACTCGGTCAGTGCCTGCCAAAATCCCGTTATTGGCTAGAGCGAACTGCCTGACAACGACTTTTTCGCGAATGGTCTCGCCTGTGGTTTTTGACTGCCTCCACCCAATAACATCTCGGCCAAGGGAAAAACTGGCCTCCACTCCGACACCATGTGGTATGATAGAGAATATGTCGCGAGCCACATTGGAGAGATCGGCGTACTTTGAGTGCGTTTCCTCCTGCTGGCGCCACCAATCAGTTATGTCCGGTATCCAAAATGTACTGATAATCTCCATTGGGTCGGAGTGGTAATCATTGAGATTTGGATTAATTTGTCCCCAGTTCTTTGGTGCTTCAGGCGGCGAATTCAAATGAAGCCTGGCAGCGGTCAATAAGCGGGCTGCGCGATCGCTTCGTCCGGGTGTCGTCTCAGGCACATTGTTTGGCGTTAAGTATTCCTCATCATCGCTGGACAAATCATATGGATCAAAGGATGAATGATAGGACCCTAATGCCGTTGCGGAGGGGACGAGATTGCTGCTCGGTACTGTCGCGAGTTTACTGACCGGCGCACGTCGATGTTTAGCACAGTATTCATTTTCCACATACTTTAGAAAGGCCTCTTGGTATTGTGTAGTGTATGATGTCTCGTCCTCAGGATTAATATCCATTCCCTTATTCCACTTTCTGAACGATCGCAACTTCCGGAACAAATCAAGGATTTGTGCGGAAATCAGGATCATGCCCGTCATTGGTGTCACTTCAACGTAGTATTTGGAAAGCTTCTGCCGAGCTAACTTCACAGCGAAGAACAAGTCTTCCTTCCATGGAGTCTTCTTCTTGGCCAAAGCCCGCATCACGCCATCCATGTGATCGAACATGTCGTTGTACACTGTGATAACGTGATGCAATGTGACTGTATTCCTCTTCGACATCCAAAGGGTCCAATATCGAAATGGCCTCAACACTTCCATGACATACTTGACAATCGTCCATTCATCCTGAGTTGTGAATAATGGCCGATATTGAGCGTATTTTGGGTTCTGAAGCCACTCGCAGGTGAATTCCCGTAAGCAGTTGGCGCGCTCAAGTAACTCCAGTGTAGAGTTCCAACGTGTCTTCACATCCATAATAGGAATTACCGCAACGCGGACTTTGGCTTTTTGACAGTCAATGAACTCGTTTCAGTGACCAGGTGTCTGCGTAATTAATACAGCAAGCATTCTCTGCTATATGAAGGTCAGCTTCAGGACTTTCAAAATATCATGAAATACGTACTTTCTCAATTATCTTTGCTAAACCTGGTTTCATGGCCGACACCTTGTAGATTCTAGCATTGTCCTCTTTTCGAAGTCTTTGACTCTTTCCAATGACTATGCTTTCATTCTCGCCAAATTGCTGATCGCGCTCATGGGCTTCCCAAGACTTGGTGCGGCCTTTTACACCGAGACTGCTCATGAATGCACCTAAAGCCAGCCGTATGACGTGCGCCATGCATTGTATGTGGTTTCTCAATGCCGGCCACTCGATTCCAGAGGCCTCAAGTGTTGATTGCAGCTCGCGTGTCATCGAGTAGTTTGACGAAGCATTATCCGTTGTAATACCAAGCAAGCGGCCGTCGGTAAGCTCAAAACGATCAAGCACGTCCTTCCAATGTACGGCTAACCTTGCTCCAGTATGTTGGCCCTTGACCTATCATCATTAATTAGCTTTCGAAACGGGAACCGAACAGGCAATCAACCTCATCAAAAGCTAGTTGAACTTCACGCAATGCCCAATTTCGATCCATATAGTACGCAATGACTGATGTTATGGCTAGTCTGTTCGTTGATGTCCATCCGTCCAAAGCCAAACTAACTTTATTCTGTATCGGCAATTGCTTCTGAATTGCATCCACAGTCAGTGCTAATTCCCTCCGGCAAATGGTATTAAGGGTCGTAGCGGACGGTAGTAGTAGGTCGTCGCGTAACGACTTATATGACTGTCGTAGCTCGAGATTTGATATAGCGTTCCATGGAATATGTGCCGAAACAAATCCTAACATGAGGTAGCGATTCCACATGTCTTGGTGAAATTCGGAAGTTTCAAAGTCTTTATCTGCAAGTTTGGAACGTTTTGTCTGTCATTTCGGTCAGTATGGATTTAATTGGATATCAAATATCATTTTTCTCGGCACACTTACTATTGTGATTCCGCGACTTCCTTGTCTCTTCAGGATGGCCAAAGCTGTTTCATCCACCGTCGAACTGGTCAATTCAGTGACCTCTGACTCTGTTAATTCGTTTAACTTTGCGATGTGAGCTTTTGCCAGCAAGTGTTTCCCCATTGAGCTGGTCCCATGTTCTGATGGATGGCGAAGAACTTGATGACACACAATACATATGATGCCAGGGCTGCCAGTCTCCTCAATTACGCAGTGCAAATAGAATCGCCACGATGGCGCATGTCTAGAATTCTTCCATGCAATAGGCCGCTTCGAACCTACATTCATTGAAGACCACCAAGCATCGAACATGATTTGCAATGTAAGGTCGCTCAAATCACGAATAAAGACACGATCATTTTTGGAAGAGATCATAACCTCGAGCAATGAGGTGTTCAAAGATTGTGTATCAGACATGGTGGTAGAAATTGGAAAGCTAGGTATTTCGACTCGAGAGACTGCCGAAAATAACGATACAGTAACGCAGAATGCGGGTTCTTAAATATTGACTCTACTGCTACAAGGAAAATAATCAGATCAGTAAGACATTGCATACATATTTGTGAAGTTGAATACAAGGACAGATTGCAACGACTGACCGCGTAAAACTCCATTTAGAAGCAGCATAATGCAGTTTATTGCTGAGTAGCGTTTAGAGCCTTGACGCACCGTGAACGCTCAATTGTAGGAGGCGGATGCGATATCGTCAGTAGCATTTTTGCCCACAAAGGCTGCCGATAGGTTCATTGTGGTTTATCTCCGCTCCATTCCGGTTAGATTATCCAAGATGCCAGCGCACAAATCGTTGACGCTCCGTTGACGCTCATTTTGGGACATAGTTACGATCTTGTCGTTAGCATATTTGCCCAGAAAGGCGGCCGATAGTACGATTGTAGATCATCCTGGTCGCATGGCCCATTGATTTTCCAAGATTGAAGGCCTCAAATCGTTGACGCTCCATTGTCGCTCATTTTCAGGGCACAGTAACGATGTCGTAAAAAGCATTTTTGCCTAGAAAGATGGCCGATAGTACGATTATGTGTTAATGTCGCCGCACTGCCACCGGATTTTCCAAGATGCATGGCGAAAGGTCGTTGACGCTCCGTTGAGGCTCAATTTTAGGACATAGTAGCGATGTCGTCGCAACCGTTTTTGCCTAGAAAGGCAGCCGATAATCTGATTATGACTTAATGTCGCCGCACAGCCCTACGATTTTCCGTGATACAAGGCCCAAAGTTGTTGACGCTCGGTTGACGCTCATTTTGAGGACATAGTAGCGATATGGTCGCATCCGTTTTTGCCTAGAAAGGCGGCCGATAATCTGATTATAGCTTAATATCGCCGCCCAGCCCTAGGATTTTTGAAGATACAAGGCCCAAAGTTATTAACGCTCCGTTAAAGCTCATTTCTAGGACATAGTAGTGATGTCGTCGCTACTGTTTTTGCCTAGAAAGGCAGCCGGTAATCTGATTATGGCCTATTGTCGCTGCACAACACAAGGATTTTCCATGATACAAGGCCAAATGTCGTTGACGCTCCGTTGACGCTCATTTTTAGGACATAGTAGCGATGTTGTTGCAAGAGGTTTTGCCTAGAAAGGCGGCCGATGGCACGATTATGGCATAACGTCGCCGCACATCGCATGCAATTTCCAAGATACAAGGCCAAAAATCGTCGACGCTCTGTTGACGCTCATTTTTAGGACATAGTAGAAATGTTGCCACCACCATTGTTCAATAGAAAGGCGGCCGATAGTCTAATTATGACGTACTGTAACCGCACAGCCTACTGGATATTTCATGACGCAAGGCCAAAACTCGTTGACGCTCCGTTGACCCTCATTTTTAGGTTGTGGCAACAACCGAGTCATTTGCTTTTTTCGCAATAACGCCGACCTATACATTCACTTTGGAACGATGGAATAATGCAGCCCATTGATTGCTGAATGTGTAAGATTTAAAATTGTTGACACTCTGTTGATGCACACATTAATCACATCGAAACAGCCTTTGTACACTCAATAATTGTCTGCACCGAATCATATACACATTTTTGACATCCAGTATTGCGTTTGTGTGTATTATCATTTGCATCCAGGAGTTTTGTTACCTCTCACTGTCTGATCAACTGCTATCTACGTTAGCTAAGTGTGAAATGACGTGGCCCTATCACATTCCCGCACTTTCGGCCGGCAATTGACGGCATGTAGATCATTTCACTAGTTTTGGGTAAATATAGCTTGACTTCCTCACCATTCCTTATCCAGCTCCTTCTCCTCGATTTCCATGATGTACCACAAGCAATTTCAAATATCTCAATCATGTGCACCAGGTCTGTGCGGAGAGTTATGCAGTTGGATACATGGATGAATGCAGCATGACGGTTGTCTTTCAGATCGATTCGTCAGGCACACTGACCGCTCTTTCCATGACACGTATGACATCACTCACTTGAATTTTGTTAGCTCATTTCGTCACTAATATTGCTTTTACTTTGTCACTTAACAGTCACTTGCAAAATGAAACTGAACGTTTTGGCCATCTTACAACGCGATTCGGATTCTAGAACGTTCACATGGTGCGTTCGACCCTTGCAGATACACAGACGAATTATCAAGTCTCACAATTTGGTCACTGAAATCAAGAAAAAGCTCACACGTAGCAAAATTGGTAAACAACTTGCTTTTCCACGCGATCAGACGTCAAACATTACAGTTTGCATATCTATTCTTCCGCAGACGCAGGAGCCGTCACCATCTCTTCGTCGGAATCGGATATCTATATGGTAATTAGCTGGAGGCCATATGCAAGGGTAAATGTGTACTGGTTCAACTGGCTTCGCATTCAGCAACGGTGACGAATCGGGCTCCGCAGCTGGCTCACCACTAGGTATGCTTGATTTTGACTGCGGCTTCACCGAACCTAGCCTGATATGACTACTTCCTGGTCGAGAAGTCCCTTCCGATATTCCGGGGACAATGTCAAGACTCTCCATAAGCTCTGCAAATGTTGTCGGTGGATGCGGCGGAGTGTTGTCATTCGTTCGCTGCAGAAAGACTGCCGGAACCCTCATTTCGGATGTGCAGTACTACTTATCTCGTTCACGGAAGTAGTCGGTTGCATCCTCCCATCCCGGTTGAGTCAATTCGTCGAACTTCATCTGCTTCTCCCGAAACCTCTCAATGTGCTGCTGTACCGTTTTAGTGATTGTGCCCATCACCCAGCCGGGTTCGTCATCTTCGCTCAGCTTGCCCTGCTCAGTCTCTTCATCATCCTCATCTTCCCCATCTTCCCATCGTCGGAACTTGCAAGATCACTCGGACTATCTCCGATACCAACCAGCATCTCCTCAAACGTCTTTTCGGGCTTTCTGGACGTCAATCCCGCGAGTTCAGCGTGCGTCATATCGTCCTGCTCTTGTTGAAGCGCTGCCTCTGCGTCTTCAACTCGCTTTCTTGCCCCAGTGGTCTCTCTTTCAACAAAATCCTCAATCCATTTCTCTTTCTCTTCATTGCTTAAGAAGTGCGTTTCTCGTCGTTTCTCCGCCGCAAGCCTCTTTTTGGATCTCAAGCTGCGCAATGCCCCAAGGGCTTGGACTCTCTCTGCCTCGAAGCTGCTCTTGCTTTCATTCGCTTGATGACGTCGTTGGGTTGAGCGCTTTGTCGATGTCCCGTTTCTGCCAGCCGGAAGTGGCGAAAAGTTCTTTTTCGGAGCATTGACCATTGTAGTTTGCATGGACTGTGTTGTTAGGCAAGATGTTGGATGTTGCAAGTTATGGACAGTATGGAGGCAAGCTGCGTCTTTTATGTCAAAGTTGGTACGTTTACTCATCTTGAACAAAGCAAAATCTTCCTCCTGAGTGTCAAAAAATCAGGAATAGTGACGCTAACCATACAACATGACCTGATTGTTAGCGTCATTTTCATGTAATATCCCGGGGATTATTTGAGACAAACATCAGCAGACGTTCTTTCCCTCGAACTACATCCTATTCATTTGACGCGATTAGGCGATTCCGGCGGTCGTACACAGCAATTTATCCTTGTTACCAATCAAACAACATCAGACCGACTTATTGCTAATAGCAGGGCGGTGGGAAACCCCTGCAAGTTGCAGCCATACTCAGCAGGATTCATCGTGAGCATAACAGTCATGTTAGCTGCTACTTATTCCATTCTGACAAGATGCTAACTATATAGTCCTCAGGGCTTTCCACTTCCTCTTGTTATCATCTTCCTCTCCTATTCCACACCAGCACATCATGGATACACAACCACCCCCACCAGGTGAGAGCGGATCGAATACCGGCCGATTGGCGGGCGCTACATCAAACACGGAAATTCTCGGCACACAACAAGAGTGCAGACACAAGTTAGTTCACCGCGACGCTGCCGATGCAGCCACCAAACATATGACCCAGGATGCACATTTAAAAATAGTCCGCGAGACTGGCAGCAGGAGAAATAAGAAGCAGCATGCGGTGGGATGTGAGTATATCCATATCGGTGCAATGGGCGGTCAATTAACCGTATAACGTACAGCGGGTGTCCGTAGAGAGCTACGTAACGAATTCATCGCTGCCAGTAACGGGAAACCTCAATGGTCGACAAAGGCATTTGTCCGCACAATCCGCGAAATCGAACATCATGATGTTGTGAGCTCTGGGATTTTTGCAGATGAATTTCCTGATAAGCGTCCGTGTGAGTGGACGAAACAGGGTTTAATCACCTTAGAGGAGGCTACAGAAGCGTATATGGTAGAGGTAACAGCTGAATTTCATTGTTAGAAGCATCAACTAATGTCTTGTAGGTTTTCAACATGTCTGCAACTATGGCAAGGCAAGGAGGTCGGGTACAGCTGGAACAGTCCGACATGCGCCTGGTGTCGAATATGGCCAAAATGGCCAAAGAAGGCTTTTCGCGCTCCGCAATTGAGGAAACGAAATATCTCATAAAGAAACCACGTGTCGAGGTCCGAGAAGAGAAGAAGCAGGGTGTTGAGTTTTCTGGGCACAAAAAAGTGAAGGGTGCGATACAAAGACACCTGGCAATGCTTCGTCAAAACCAAACGACCGGCTGCCTTCCTTGCCAAAGTGGCACCGCAAAGAATCCGCAGACACACTGGACACGGAAAGGCACAGGTGCACCTCCACCCGCCCAACGCAGAGAGCGGATTCCAGAGCCAACTCCACCTCCGCCAGGCACGCCAACCGCCCCAACCGGTAACACTTCCGGAGCTCAACCTGCTGAAATCATCAATTTGCCGGCCGGATATACTTATTCGCATACAGCTCTTCCCTGAGCGGAATATTTCGAAGATGATGAGGATACCGAGCACGATACCGATTGTGATCCAGATATGCTGACTGATGAAGGTTAGTACACTATCTGTGGTGTGGTAATGCAGCTAACATTCATTTTGAAGACAAGAGCAGCGGATTGAGCGATCCTGCAACTGATGACGAGCATTGACCGAAAGACGGGATTTTGGAGATTAATATTATATATATCTATGTATTATTAAAGAACAACGTAGTTATCAAGAAGAATGTAAATGAAAACGCAAGAAAGGCAGCCAAAACAACGTGAATGATAAACTGTGCCAAAATTCAATGATTGCATATTGTGGATACAGCCATGGCAAAATGAGCGTCAACGGAGCGTCAACGATTTTTGGTCATGTGTCCTGGGAAATCACACCTCAGATAAGTTGTCGTTACTCATAAAGGTATTTTTGGCTGCCTTTGTAGGCAAAACAGACAGCAATACCCTCCCTGCCCCATCATGAAAATGAGCGTCAACGGAGCGTCAAAGATTTGTGGTCATGAGTCCTGGGAAATCACACCTCCGATAGGTTGTAGTCAGTCAGAAAGGTATTTTTGGCGGCCTTTATAGGCAAAACAGATTGCAATACCCTCCCAGCCCCATCATGAAAATGAGCGTCAACGGAGCGTCAACGATTTTTGGTCATGAGTCTTGGGAAATCACACCTCCGATAGGCTGCAGTCAGTCATAAAGGAATTTTTGGCTGCCTTTATAGGCAAAACAGTTTGCAATACCCTCCCTGCCCCATCATGAAAATGAGCGTCAACGGAGCGTCAACGATTTTTGGTCATGAGTCCTGGGAAATCACACCTCCGATAGGCTGCAGTCATTCATAAAGGAATTTTTGGCTGCCTTTATAGGCAAAACGGATTGCAATACCCTCCATGCCCCATCATGAAAATGAGCGTCAATGGAGCGTCAACGATTGTTGGTCATGTATCATGGGTAATCTGGGGGGCGACAGGTTGCACATTGCCATAAACTGATTATTGGCTGCCTTTATAGGCAAAAGTGAAAGTGAAACGCTTCCTGCCCCATCTTCAAAATGAGCGTCAACAGAGTGTCAACGATTGTTGGCCTTCCATCATGGTTAATCACAGCACGATG
>Ga0307512_10002937_pt1 | contig 20593 bp, 16 predicted proteins | sample 14_EM_MG_FD_200267 | JGI IMG/M metagenome (GOLD analysis project Ga0307512, IMG submission 200267) | Populus trichocarpa ectomycorrhiza microbial communities from riparian zone in the Pacific Northwest, United States - 14_EM | ecosystem: Host-associated > Plants > Roots > Unclassified | place... | reverse complement strand
CTCCAAACTCGCTCGATCACGGCCTCAAAGTGCATCTCCAAACTCGCTCGATCATGGCCTCAAAGTGCATCACCAAACTCGCTCGATCACGGCCTCCAAGTGCATCTCTCAACTCGCTCGATCACGGCCTCCAAGTGCATCTCTCAACTTGCTCGATCACGGCCTCCAAGTACATCGTTAATGAGGGACGGCGGTGTACGGAGATACAGGGGTAACGGAGGTGGACTGAGCGACGGGGAGTACATATTCGGGAGACCCCGGGGTAGATTGACATCATCTCATTTTCATCTCATCTGGATCCACGCAATTGCGTGGATTCTCACGGCTGGGTAGTATCATATCTTCTCACTTTCTTCCTAGGCTCCTCGAGCTAGAACCGTTCTTTCTCACGAATTCCGTCGTGGCCAGATTGACCGTATGTATATATATAGAGATACTTAGATAATGCATGCCATATTAAGAGGTAGCAAATCTTGTGACTGTAACAAAGACGAATATGATAAACGAAATGCCTTGTGCTTATGGAACCCTAAGAACCACTGCTTTGAGAATCCGGCACCAAGTCTCCCGCAGAGCTGCGCAGCGGTCTCAGCTGCTCCAAAATTTGACTATCCTAATAGTCAAATCTCGTAGCGTCCTGAATGCACCTCCATAACTGCAGGTTCTTTCAGGAGCATCTGAGAATGCTCTTGCAGAGTCTGAGGAAGAAACGGCAAAACTGCGATCGGAGGGCGATGTGCAACGTGACGCGTGGTATTGACGCCGGGTGCGGAGTAATCCGCCACCGGGGTGTCTCTGATGGCTCTGACGGAGCGCGTCCACTCTGACGGAGCCATTCCGCCCGGACGGAAATGTTTTTTGCTGATGTGCCTCATGATCCGGAACAGTGGCCTGCAACTGTTGCACAATTGGTGATCCATATTCAATAGTATGCGCCAAGCACCCACAATGGCTTTCACTCAGTACGGTTCCCGCTATGAGGGCAATTGTGGTGCATGGTAATCTATGACACTTGCGGCCATGTTCCCGCCTTGGGGCAGACACAGCCAACTGTGTTTATTCGATTCCAGCACCAGTCAGATTTCTCTCCGGAAATGGTGGCTCAGGCTCTCTTCACATTGGCAAGTTAGTTGTCAAGGTTCTGGAGGTGTTCATCAACAAAGCTTCAAACTCCAGGCAGCCCATACACCTACTCTTCTCCGTCTCCACCCCTTGCACCTTTCACTGTGAGATCGTCAACAAATATTTCTGCCATGGAACCCACATAAGCATGTAGTAATTTCTGAGATACTCTGACAAATGCTGATACCGAATTGGTAGCTCCATGTACCAGTCAGGTCGGCAGATGCATACCTTGCACACTCTGGGAGGTCATATTGTCCCAGCCATCCTTGTGCAACAATTCTTGGTTGTACCCAGATTGAAAGTCAATTAATGAAGAAATGGGCAGTCATTCAAAGGTTTCAGAATACTGTTCCAAGTGATGCTGTATTTCGGTGGCTTCCAGCGAATGCCGATTCACACTCAAGGCCAAGTTGATGATGGTGTACTTCCCATTCTTCTTAGGAACTGAGCAATGATCATTTCTGTAGGGGCCCTGAGCCGGCTCTAATAGGTCCTGGCAAACACTGTCTTCAATCATTCTTGCTTCCATGGGAATGACTTTCTTCAGTGTGCAGAATACACCATCCTTCCAGACCATCTGTCCGGATTCCAGCTGGAATTTATATGGTTGGTCAACCTTGTTCCTGATAGTTCCTAGCTTCTCCCATGGCCTTGAGATAGCATACTCTCGATTTGATAGCATACCTAGGAGGGCTTCCATCTCAATTGAGCATAATATGCTGCCTATCGGCAACCCTTGTACTCCCTGCAGGGTCATCCTTCCCCTTCATTCTCTGCTGGCCAACTTGGCCAAAATGAACCTGTCAGAAGGGCTTCGTATTGGGACAGCCCAGGCGATAGCTCTGCCTCTCCAGTAGAGTTTGGCATGTGGAATACATCCATCCAACAAGGGATCAAGATTCACATTCAGGGCAACACATTTGTAGCATGCAGACATCCATGCTGCGTTGGTGCTTTCATGTAAGTTGCACTTCGCCAAGTTTTGGTACAAGGAAATCGGTTACATTTGACTAAGTTCCAGATCAGTGCAATTCTCAGAAACCCAAACAAAAGTTGTAGATTCTCTCCCAGGTACCCTCCTTTCCATCACAAGAGCCTCTTCTCTTATCGTCCACTCCTCTGGTACCATCCTCCTCTCCATCTCTCCAACCGCCAGTCCTTCCTCCTCCTCCCACTTATCATCCCAAATGCAGTCTGTTCCCATCAGCTTCCTCACCACCTTTGATGGCCCCCCAGTTTAGAATGACTGGTTACCATCACACTCAAATGTTTCCTGCTCTTTCGCATTGTATAATCCTTCCACTTTCGCTGCAAGCACCTTCTTTCTATCAGCTGACTCCTTCTCTCTTCTTAACATTCCATTTGAGCCCTTCTCACTCGTGTTGTTTCTCCTGAACTGTCCAATTTCTATTCTTCATAGTGCAGGGCCCCATCCTTCTTAGTGTCCCATACATCAACTCGGTGTATAAGTTTCCTGAGCTGGGTGGGAATCCATCCTTTTTGTCTCCCAGACATATAACAACAAATGTCACCTGCTCTGACCCATGGATGGTGAAGATGGTGATCTTCAAACAGCCGTCATCCAGGTACCATTCAAACTTTGACGGGTATGTGTCCCAGGGGCGGCACAAATACCCTGCTCTGATCCAGATCATGCACAGAGGATTGACATGGGAATGATGTCATCATGGATGCTGACTGACACAGCCTACAGCAAGTTCGTCAAATCAGACCAATTGCTATTGGCCGTGATGATCATCTAGTTGGCATGTTTCCACCCAATGTTCAACTCTCTGGCGACCTCATCACTCATCATGCAGATCTGAAATCCACCATGTCTGTGCATGGCAAACTCATGCCCATGTAACATTCTGTGGATGGTTGCATAGGCCCTGGCCACCCAGAATTCAGTATATTGCACAGTGACTCTCATGCTGGAGAATGCAGAAATGTGAATCATTCCAATTATTTTCAATGTGGCTGGGGTCCTGGCAGCAACTAATTAGTCTTTGGGAACTGAGACTGTGTTGGCCTTTGGTAGCAGTTGAAAGGTCAATTCACTGGTTTCTCTCTCTTGGCAGGTTAGGATAGTGAAATTAAGTTGGCTGGTTGCAAGGACTATGTAGCTTCCAGTATGCTAGGCCGGTGCTTTCTTGCATTGCCCTGTCAGGGCCTTTGGTTCCTTTCGAGTTGTGTTTTCAATGGGGTCCACCTTAGCTGGTTGCTTGCTGAATGGTACCACTTTCTTGATATTTCACATTTGCGGGTTACTAGCACTCATTGAAACTTCCAGAACCTCTTTTTCAATACATGCCTGCTTGGCATAACCCCTGGTCACCTCATCAGTCCTCATCCTACACTCATTCACAATGGCATATCCTGTCAATGTACACACGACTGATGAACTTTTTTCTCTGTCTTTCTTGTGTAAATACATGTCTCTCTCCACATCCATTCCAATTTCCTTGTCTTCTTCTGCACAGCTTTCGACCTGTCAATGTTCTGGTTCTTCATTATCATCTTTCACATCCTCACTATGGTCTGCATTGCATTCTTGCTTATTTTGTTTACCAGCAAACCAATCGGAGTGATACCCGTTTATGTCCGACTGCTGTTGCACACTCCCTGAGCTACAGGCAGTCACCTGAGCACTGGCACTCGCAAACAGCTGAGAGCTTGCAAAGTGCGGCGGCTGAGGTGGCTGTGGCGCAGCTGTGGTGGCACCGTCTCCTGCTCATTTCCTTCGTGGAGCTTGTTTCCGGGTGTACGGCCACATTGACACAAACCTCCCTTTATATCCATGTCCGGATATCTCTCCTCCGTTTCCTCCTCTTGGTTGTATCCTTAGTCCTCCATGTTGGTTGAGGTGAATTACAACCTGCTCAGAATTCGTGCACACATCTGGACAGAATGTGCAGATGTGTCCTTGCTCATGACCACAGATACAGGGTGATAACCTTAATGGCGGATACTGATTCAGATTGGGTCCCCTGGGTGCATTCGGAGGTGGGAAGTTCATTAGTATGTGTGCATGCTGATTGCCAGGTTGGATAGCATACCCCCAGGCAGTCTGGTAACCTCCTTATCTGGGCTCATTCGCTTTGTTCTTGTGCAATGTGAAGGCCTTGACGGCCTTCATCATATTGTCCATTGTCATGTTGATTATGTTTTTTGCTTTGGCTATGGGGATATCCTCGGTGGCATGTACTGGTGCCAGACTATCTTCGCCAGGAATTGTCAAAACATTGACTACTACTGGCCTCTGTCGAAGCGGAACTCCAAGTAGAAGTGAGTGAGGTGAGTCACCAAGTCCTTTACGTTGTCCCTCCGAGTCCTGCAGGGGAGGACACTGGCAGTCACACATGTGTCAATGACACAGTGACTGAGTTTGCCATACCTGAATGTCGTGGGATCTCTGTGTTCAAGTTTGAGTTTCATCAACTCTTTTGCTCTCCAATCTCATGTGAGCGCTCCCAGCAATATTTCTACCTATGAGCACTCAGCCAAGGCTCCGTTGTCAATCATGCTGTGGCTGATGTTGTTGAAGGTGAGGACGACAGCTTTCAGGCCAATGGTCCCAAGTTCCAACTGGTGGTTGCAAAGTCCCTACATGTATGATCGTGTATACATGTAAACTTGGCTATCAGTGTGGCGGGAGATGTAATTCAGTTCCTCTTACAACAACTCCCAGGCTGTATTGAAATATCCGTTCATCATTTTAGTCGTCTCTACGATTGCGCCAGAGCATTAGTATGGCATGGATGCGTGGACAGCATCGGCTGCCTCGTTGGTCCCAATGTGAGATGAGTGGCTTCGATGTACGTGAGTGAATGTGGTAACAGCGGCTCCTCCAAAGAGTTGGTCGCCCATGTTTCCTGGAAGTGGCGTGTGTCACTTTTCTCTACTGATGGCGAGGGCAAAAGACTCATTGAATTGCCTGTGGTCACGTACAGTGTTGAATGAGACGTTGGTGGGAGGTCTGGCACTGACAGTAGATCCGGCATGGCTGCCGGTCTAGTAATGATGGAACCTGCATGACCACTGGAACAGCCAGCGGCAGAAGCAGATTGAGTGTGCTCAGCCAACATATTCATTCGTACTGTGGCAGCAGTTTGGAGATGGGATGGTGCTTTAGGTGGCGAATTGGCAGTAATTGGTGATCTAAGGTCAATTGCTACTTAGTGAGTGTTTTTGGATGGGGAGTTGGGTTAATTGACATTCTTGTTGACATATGATATTATCTTTCATTCTTTTCCTAGTAGGTTTTATCACCTCTCACAGTTTTCTCTCATAGCATCCTGCCAAGTGGTCTATTTTTCTTGTTCTATTCCCTGCGAGTTCCTCCCACGACTAGTCATATCCTGGTTACCACTTTTCACTATCCTACCAGCATCATTGATTTCTTTCCTTAGTATTCCTTCAGATCAGCATCTTCCTTAGTACAGGGTGGCATCCAGTTAATGTTTCTTAGGTTTTCTCTTCAGGGTACAAAGTCAGTGCATGGTCTCAGAGTGTGTCCCATCTGCGTCATCAGTGGGTGACCTCGAGGTGATTAGTCAGTGCTTATCGTCTCATATGTGACGTCGGTGCCATTTGTCCCGTGTGGGAGGTTAGCACATTATGTCAGTGTTCACCACAGCTGGATGCAGGTGTCTTTCATGATGGTGTTAGGTCACTGCCTTTGCCTCAGGGTGTGTCCGAGTGTGAGGTCAATGCTTGTCATCTGGTGTTAGATTGGTGCCATTTCCTCAGTGTTTGTCCCAGTATAGGGTCAGTGCCTGTTTGATTAGTGACGTTGATGTACCAGGCTTACCGCATCCGGCATTCCACTCCAACATTGTTAGCACCATCTCTTGCCATTGTTACTTCCGTTAGTGTTTGCTCTGCTGGCAGGGTAGGTATTTGTTATTAGTTTCTTCTGTCCATATTTACCCATCTTGGTTTGGGGGGGTCTGTCCCACCAATTCCTACCCTCCTTTCTGCACCAGAAACCACATATGGGCTGTATTTGTAGTGTAATGACATAACTAGCAGGCAGAGAGCCAATCATCGAATCTCCCCGGCACCTCTTGCAGCATCCAATGGGAATTCATCAGAAAGAGTGGTTCTGCCTCGATGAGCATGAAAAGAAGGTGAGCAGATGGGTTACTACACTGCTGTGAGAAATCTCACAATTGAGTTGATCCATGAAATCTCCTAAAGATTGAGTACGACGAAATGTTGGCAAAGATTGAGTGTGTATTTTCATGGTAGGATGATATGATGAGATGATGGCCATATACCCCGGGGTTGTCCAGATATATACTGCCCATTCGTCACTCCATCTCTATTGCCCCTTGATTCCTGTCTGCCCCCCCCCCCCCCAAATTGCTCAGCTCTTTCACATCTCAGTTGTCCCTGTATCATGTTATATTCACCGTTGTTTAGTCAATCTCTGTTATCTCGGTATTACCAAACACACCCCACCAGCATCCCTCTGCAAAACTGAGTAATGGTGGTTGTGAGAAACATATTTTCCAGCCACACCGGTCACATGTCACCATTACACTGTGTCCATTTCTCTTAGTATCGCAGTCAAACCAGTACATTCCTCTTCCATCATTGTATTTGCAGCCTGTCATACTTCTACTTCGGATTCCCGTAATTCAAGCTGTGGTATCAAGCTACGACAACTCAAGTGTCTGCCACATTATAGACTTCGGTTGCGAGTGGATATTTTTCTATATCATCAACGTTCATTCCTCCCAATGTCGTGTATTCGATTTCACTGTGGCAGTTGTTCAGTTCAATAAGACTCAGAGCAATTTCGGTTAAACAATACAGTCCTTGCCATATAGCGTCCAGTATGGCAAGGGGAGATTACTCAATTTTAATATCGTGTATACTAGCCAAATCACGACTTTGGAGCTCTTGTGATTTGAAGCTGACTGTGTGATTAATGTAATGTTTGTTAGCATCTTTTAACTGATTTAGATATTGTGCAGCAATACCAATATCTTCTTACTATCTTTACAGTTTCTTTCTTGTAGTATCTGACAATAATACATTTTCATTGATACCTTGGTTCCAGTTGACAGTATTTGATGTTATTCTTTCCAGGTCATGCTAGATTGGCAAGTTTGGAATCAAATCTTCAAAGTTATTCTGTGACGAATCTTTGAACTGCTGGTAGTTTTGCTAATACCTCTTCCCCACATCTCCCATCTCGGCAACAACATCGGGCCATATATGTGTCACTACTCAATGGTGGACAATAAGTAAATGCCACCATATTAGGGCCATTACCAATATGCTGTCATTGACTTCCTGTACTGGTCTGGGTGGCCCATACATGCTTCAGGTATTCTGAAAGGCCACAATGCTGGGGATTTTTGTGCCACAGTTTCTACTTGTACAAAGATTACAAGTGAATGAGTAAAGTAACTGGCAGCCTGACCATGGTTTCAAAACCCATTGTGCAATCAAGTGGTATCCTCATGTAGTCCTGAGTATGCCAATGTGTAAACATGACTGGATTATTGATAATTGAACAGGCACTTGCAGTTTCTCTGCAAAATGAAGGATTTAGCATTGTGGTAGAAGCCCCATGTGGATATGAATAGGCTCTACTTAACTTTGTTGAATTATTTCTCTGTGAATGTAGAAATCTTTCCTGCGTAAATGCAATTTAAGATAATTCCTAATCCAGTGAGCAGGCTACAAATAGCTGTGGTTGCTTTACATCATTGCTGATCCTTCCCAACAGCTTCCATTCCTCTAATAGTCTATTCTCTATTGCATATCTTGTCCAGCATTACTTTCTGCTTTTTAAGCCATAATATGTGTTCTATCTGCAACCAAAAGATTTGCTCTAGTGTTAGCCTGCAACCTGTTCTTCTCTGAAAGTTCTTTTGGATGCATGATTTGTATCCACATCCTAGGTTTGGTACAGCCTGAGTAATTGTTCTTCCACACCAGTTGACTCCAATGTACAGTTTACATACATCTGCAAATGGCATGGGCTTCACATTCCAAGTAATATGTTTATATCAGCTATATATTTGACTCACTGTTGCGGATTAGTCTAAGTTGTACTTCTCTAAATATCGGTATGCAGAAGAGAATTGAATGGATATAAGTTGCAGAGCAATACTATGTTTCGAAATGGTGGGAATATTTACAAATCGATTCCATGTTACCATCCTTTTCAATTCCTGAGTTTTCTCTCCCATTCATTACTCTGCTACTAATAACCTCCTTTCAAACTCTTGAGATACCAACTTTTGCTACTCTTTCCACTTTTCTTCCCAGTTTACATATCTTCCCACAAATTTGCTCACTACCTTTTATACCCATATTCTGTTAATGACACGTTCCCTTCTTCTGTAATTAATCACTGCACTTTCCCACTTTATTCACCTTTTGTCTTCTTTCCCAATCCCACTTCCATCATACTAATGCCTTCACATTTTCTTTTATACAATTTGCACTCTTCCCTTGCAAATATTCATCTTTGAACATCATAATTATCTCCCTTTCAAGGGTAGAGCAGAGTAATGTCATGTTTTCTGTTGTCTATCTAGGTGTATAGTTTTCCTGAGCTGATGGCAAATCTTTCTTATTTATCCCCCCAAAAGGTGGCAATAAACAGTAGCTGCTCTGATGTATTAATAGAGGAGATGGTAATCTCCCAGCTACAATTATCTACAATCTTTCCACTTTGTAGGAGATAGGGTTCCCAGTGGCATCATAGGATACCAATTGTCGATCAACATTGCACTAACACTATTGCTGTAGATATACCAATTCGATTGATATTGACTGGTATTTATTTTCCAACTTGCTGTATTTTGTAAAATTCCCACCATCTGCAATTAAATTCCAGTCAACCTGTTTTCACCTGATGTTCAATTGACTTGCAACATCTTTACTTATCCCACAATTTCTAGAATCTACACTATGTAAGTATTTGAAGCCATTACACAGATATGAATCCTAGAATAGTTACAGTGGCCCTTATGTACAAATGTTTGCTAAATCCTATATCCTTGTCCCCAGTTCGAATCGCCAGGAATCAGTATCAGCGCAATTGTATTTTGTGCAGCAGTGGTCCTGGTACGAATTCATTAGTTATTTGGAACAGTGATCATTGTAGCCTGTGTATAATTTGACACTCACTTTGCAACTTTCTTTCTCCTAATACACTAATATAATACACAATAGTTGTCATCTTCCATGGACAGCTTAGTATCCGGTAAGTAGAGCTGGTGCTGTTTATTATGACACTGATGGAATGTCTGGATTGTTCAGAGTGGTAATTTCAATTTGCTATGGATTGGCCTGTTGGTAGTTGAATCCCACTGCTCGAATGATTATTTACTTTTCTTGGTTGCATGCACATATCAAAGTCTTCAATATCTGTTTCTTGGTATGTACTTACTTATCGTGATGCCAGATTACCTGGATCATGCTGGTACTTCTCTTATCCATGAATGCATTTACCTCCTGTATCAATACAGCTACTGACCATTTTGTTTCTCTGTCATCAATTCATACATTTCACTTTGTCTCCATTTCACATTTCTTCTCTTCTTCTGGCTTCTGTCACTGGCTTAGCACTTTTCTTTCCCTGCTTGTGACTGTGTTCATGAATATAGTATCTGTTTCATTTATGAATTATCTATGCATCCTGTTAATGTTTTTCTGGATAAGTTCTGGTCATTAGAACAGCAAGATTGTCAGAATGTCTTTGGCCGCTGGGTGGGTGGCAGTGGATGACATATGTTTGACTATGGCTACAATGAACTTTGTAATATCCGCTGCTCGAATGACCATGACACCAACTTGTCAACACAGTGGCATATGAATAATTTTTGTCAGTATTAGCAGAGGGGCTGGGTGACCTGCCCACAGTGTGGGTTTGGACAACAAAAACTGTTTGGTTCGGTCCCAGAACAGCCCAAAAAGCCTTCTGGCAGCATCATGCAGGGCCAAACACCTACCTGTACCCGTCAACACATGGGTGGTGCTGGGTTTGGATCGACCTATCCGTTCTAATTCCTGGTTCTAGGTTTTGGGTTGTTCTATTTATGGTCACATCTGGATATCTTATTGTTCATTGTAAAATATTGACTTTGGTACGTCATTGTCTTTTTTTGATGTATTGGCCGCCTTTATGATCAAATATATGAGAGACATGCTCCCTGCCCCATCCTGAAAATGAGTGTCAATGGAGCGTCAACAATTTTGGGTCTTGCATCTTGGGTAATCTGAGTGGCGATTGGTTGCAGACATTCATCAATGAGGTATGGGCCACCTTTATACGCAAAAGAGAAAGTGTCACGCTCCCTGCCACATTCTGCAAATGAGCCTCAACTGAGTGTCATTGATGTTTGGTTTTGTATGTCAGGCAATTAATATGAGACTTGGTTGCTGTGATCCATAATTGAAATGATGGCCGCCTTTATGGGCAAAAATGCTAGTGAAAGCATCACTACTATCTCCTAAAAATGAGCGTCAATGGAGCGTCAATGATTGTTGGTCTTGTAAGTCATGTAATTAAAAAGTGATTTGGTTGTTATTATACATAATCAAAGTATTGGCTGCCTTGATAGGTAAAGTAGAAAGTGACATGCTCCCAGTCCCATTTTGAAAATGAGCATCAACAGAGCATCAACAATTTTTAGCCTTGCATCATGGTTAATCAAAGCACAATGTGGCTGTTATAGTCTATATACAAAGTTTTGACCGTTTTTATAGGCTAAACCCCTCATGAATACTTAGGTGCAGCTTGGTAAATGAATTAAGTTGTTACTCCCAGCGAGGCTGTCATTGGAATATCTCCTGCTTATCTGCCTATACAGGCTGCCAACTCCTTGTTTATAGATGTCTGCAATCAAGCACCACTTGGATTACCCAAGATGCAAGACCAAAAATTGTTGACGCTCTGTTGATGCACAGGTTCAAGATGGGGCAGGGAGAGTGTCACTTTCTCTTTTGCATATAAAGGAGGCCAACACTTTGATTTTGTATAACAACAACCAGATCACTTGTTGTTTACACAGCTTACAAGACCAAAAATTGTTGACACTCCATTGACACTCGTTTTGCCATGGGCGTATCCCCAATATACAAGCATTAATCTCGGTATAGTATATTATTAAGCATGTTTTGGCAGCCTTTCTATCATCTTCATGTACTTTCTCCTTTTTCACTACATTGTTCTATAATAGTACGTATAAATATATCCTTCAAAATATACTTTAAAGTGTCCGCTAATTGTAAATAATAATACACTCAAAATCCGATTTCTTTCTATCAATTCTCGTCACTGTTTGTAGGGTCACTCAATACGCTGCTCTTATCTGCAAAATGATTGTCAGCTGCATTACCATGCGGCAGATAGTGTACTCAGCAGTGCATGTTCCTTTATCAGTCAACAAATCTGGAATAAAATCTTTCTCGCGCTTGCTATCCTTCCCATCTGCATCATGATTGAAAAATTGAGAATTTCAATGAGGAGTAGCTATATATGCATCTTCGGGTGGCACATCACCAATTGACGAAACTGGAGCTCACTGATTTTCACAGGGTGGTGCAGGTGGCATTCCGGATGCAGGTGCTGTCGGTTCTTGTATCAGGATTCTGCATCAGTCTGGTTGAGATGCACTGGTTACTTTGCACCTCCATCATGTCTGCGGATTCCGTGGTGTGGCAATGTGGCAAGGAAGGCAGCCGTCCGTTTGATTTTCACAAACCATAGCTGGGTGTCTTTCTATCACACCTGTCACCATTCTATCAACAGCTAACTGAGCTCCCTGGATCCTCTCCTCCCAGACTTTGGTGTGACATTTCATGATCACCAATTGATATTGCTCTAATGCGGTGTGCGAATACCCTTCATTGGCCGTGATGGCCATATTCGAGGCAAGGTGCATGTCGGACTGTTCTAGCTGTACCCAAACTCCTTGCCTTGCCATTGTAGCAGACATGTTGAAAACTTTCTAGAAATTAGTCGCTGCCTCTAAATATGAAATTTAGCTATTATCCCTACGATGTATGCTTCCATAGCCCCCAGTTAGGTCTTTCAAGCCTGTTTCTTCCATTCTCAAGGATTCAAAATACGAAATTTGTCCACCAAAATCCCAGCACTGACCACATTTTAATGTTCCATTTCACAAAGAGTGTGGCCAAATGCGTTGGTCAACAATGGAGGTTTCCCATTACGGGCAGCTATATATTGGTCATGTAGCACTATACATATAACAGCTGTAGATTGTATAGTTTGTTGATGGCTGTCCACCTGGATATGGATTTACTCACATTCTATCTCATACTGAATCGAATTGTTGCTGCTTCTGGATTTACCAACCTTTTCGAAATGTGCATCTTGGGTGATATGTTTGGGGGCTGCATTCGCTGTATCCTGGTGCACTAACTGGTATCTCTGTCGATGGTGTGTCCAAGTGGGTGGCGTATTAGATGGAGCGCCTGTCTATCGGCTCAATGCAGATCTGCTCGCACCTTGCTGAGGTGTTTGTGGAACTGTTGTTTGCTGATGTGGAAATGGGGAGGAAGATGATAACAAAATGAAGTGGGAAGTCCTGAGGAATACACAGTTATATTGAAGTCAAAATGTAAAGAGTAACAGCCAACTTGCACGTTTGACTTAAGATGAATCCGACTGGGTATCGCAGCAGATTGTACGCGGTTACAACCATCCCGCAATTTGCGGTAAGTCGGTCCAATGTGGTAATTTTGTTTACAAGGACAAAGTGAGGTGACGGAAAGCCGAAATCTCAAGTGTGTACATTATGAAAAGGATATTCTTCCACGGAAAGGGCGGCTGTTGAGGATAGTCTCAAGTAATCCCCATGATCTCGCCCAAAACAGATCTTAAGTGTTCTCTTCTTATTGCGATGATGGTACTTGTTTCATTGTCAGAAGGATATATGCTACAGACTTTACTCGCGTAGAATACATAACGCCTATCCTGGACAATACAAGTCTGCCAGTCCTGTGATCCTTAACGGGATGTCATGGGAAGCTGGTGTTGATTTGATAACGAGCCTCATTGCTAGCGGATTCATTGAAAGTTCACATATAGTAGAACAGATTTGATGGTGCAATAACCTTGGCCAGTCGTAAACCTTCAAAGCTTAAGAGATGCCAGGTATCAATAACCACATTTACAAAGCCATGCTAAGTGGGACTAGATGCGTCGACCGCGATATAGCGACTGACGTGTCAGGCAGACGATGGCCAATATGGAATGCTGTCGGATCTCATGTTGTTACCCCAATTGACATCAGAACACCTTGGGGACACCATGGTTAGGGAGAACAGTCTCATCCTTAGCATTGCGTGTTGAAGTAATCATGACATAGGGCAAGACCGGATTAGCCTCCGAACAAATGGGCAGGTTAATTCGTCATAATTATATGTCAACAGACCAATGGTGGGCTGCCACTCAGAGCCTCTGAAGAAGAAAAACCAAAAAGCCTGAAGGGTGAGGTTGTGTCATAATATGATTAAGCAATCGGTTGAAAGCCCTGCAAATAACCATATCAGGCGAGGAGATATTGTGACTATCCAAACAAACGAGTTGCAAGATATCTAAGATGAAGTTACCAGTTGATTACATCATATTGGTGATGATGGCCCTCCGGGGAGTGTAACTCATCAAACCCAATCATGCAATACACGATAACCTTTCGCAAGCCAGCTCTGCTATCAAGAGAGATTGGAGCTCATTCACTAGTACTCTACAATATGGCAGATGAGAACTTAGCAATCCATGATTTCTATTGATGGCCCTCCGGGTGGAGTAACTCATAAAACCCAATCATACAATGCAGGAAGGGTATAAACAGACAGCAATGCTTCGGCATTGAAAGGGTAGCCCCACAAGCACAAACGATACCTACGATACCTATCTGCAAAGAAGAAGCTGACATATCATTCTTGTTCTCAGTTCTTTTCAATATTATTACCGTTATTGAGAATATCAGTAGTATCTATTAGGATTGTACACTGTTCCCCCGCCCCAAGATTCAGCATATGTTCAATAACAAGTACGACGTAATACTGTGCGCCTTGTCTCCGGTACTGGATGGCTTGGAAAAGGAACATCAGTTGTTTGCGGCACAGTGCATATGGTGATTGTCAAGGATATATCAGTTCACCAAGATATTGACTTATCACCGTGAGTATGGAGCATTCCCTTCAGAGTACGTTGATGATCATGTGGAATCGCCTTTATCCAATCCAGGGATAGCATGGCTGTTTATTACTCAACCCATAATACCTGTGTTAGATATTAACAATTCCGATATTAAAGTACACTCTGGTCAAAGTGATTCAGTTTTTAATTACCAGCGCAAAAAGCAATGCCAGTTACATACAAGGCGCTCCGGAAAGATCCTTCAGACTAAATCTGATGATTCGAATGCATAATTGCAAGCCAGATGTGGGACGCAGAGTAAGAAGCGACAAAGTATAATTCATGATCTTCTTAAGAGTGGAGATTTGAACTATTGAGGGAGATTACGCAGAGACCTAATATTGCTGATAGTATCTGAATGCCAGGTGTATCAAGGAAAAGATAGAGGAAGATTTTTTGAAGATACGTGTCAATTAAGATTGCACTATCAACAGGCGAAATAATACCATTACGATATTAATCAATTGCTGAGATGAATCGTAGGAATACCCCTAGCGATATTCATTAATCGTCAAAGATTGAAACTACGGAGTACCTTACGATATTATTGCTTTGCTGAGATCAATTACGGAAATATGCTTTACGATACTAATCAATCACTGAGATTCATTATACAAGTTATATGTATTGTCAGTATTGCGTCACGCCACAATACAACCTAATAACTATCCATTTAGTAGCATCTGATCCAATTATACATATCTGTCCTCTTTGCATATATGATTTGTACAGGTCGCCAATACACTTTGTGTGGAGATGTGCTTAGATGAATACGCTAGGAACCATGGCCCTGTACCTAGTACTTACTTGAGTATCCCTAGATACATACATGTATAGTTACTTAGGTGAAAGCACCCCAGTAACAGTATAATATTTCCAGTACTGTCGCACTTGGGTAATACTACTACTTGAACAAAATGAAGCCAGCAGAATATATGGTGGTATTAGACCAAGGCGTCTTGTTCTTACAAACGGAAAAAGAGTCGGCCGAGCTATACGCAGTAGCTACGTCAAGGTCTGAAATAGCTGGATATTATTTATTCCAGAAACCTTTCGCCCTACTGGCATACGATTAGGATTATACAATCACATTGAATGAACAGATTTACCAACAAGAATTAGCTTTCATATCCGAAGATAGAGACTGGTATTTGTCAATTTTTGGCAAAACTGAACTCTTATTGGAATCTGACATTAGGATTCAATTTCGGGGACGAAAATAGCTGGTCACATGCAAATTAAAATCAATAAATTGGATAGAGCCGGTTATGGTCCTAATCTATTTGAGGACGAACCTTTCAATATATTCAGCTCGATAGATATGATTTCTTCCAAAGTACAGCCGAACAATTGTTATGATCCTTTCTTCCATCAGGAAACCTAGACCCCGAAACCATGGGTCGAATATCATCATTACTTAGCAATTTCCGAAGAATGGCTTGAATAAAACGATATTATGTTTAAAAACCATTGGAAGGCATACCATTCGTTCTATGATAGGTGGGGTTGCAACTGCAAAGAAGAAGATACACCCAAGTGGTGTTATTGCAAGGATGATGATTAAGTGCAAAATACAGCCAGTAGTAGATCTCACCTGTCCACCGATCGACACAATATATGATCTCATATCAGATGTGCTATTGGCAACAATATTGATATATGTTTGGAGTTTTATTGATCAGTCTATAATAATGTGATATTATAAACTTTGGGAAGAAAACTTTATATTGTTAAGGCCAGAATGGATGATATGTTTTGAAGATACGATTCAGGTCGCCTATGCCAAAGTTGATAAATATATACCTTGAGACTGGAGAATGTATAATGAACAAGAAGACAGTGGTTATAACAATGGTTATAATCAAGGATTGACAGAAGGTCATGACGATCGATACAATGAAGCTAACGAATATTATCAGCAGATATTCGAAAGAGAGCTCAGGGAGGCAAAAGAAAGTTGGCCAAGAACGTATAAAGAAATTGGTTCTTTACCATGTGAAGATATTGACGAGGAATTCAAGGAGGAGGAGTTGCCTTGAGATGAATGGAAAGATTATAAGAAAGATAGTGATTGGTAAGAGACATATCGATGCCGAGGTGAGGGATTCCATCTGATATTTAAGATATAATTAATATTCTTATTACCATTCGATTACCGTTTGATATGACAAACGAAGACATGTATGATGTCTTCAGGGATTCATAGTGTGATTCAATTACCGTCCGACATGAGACACGAGGACATGTACAATGTCTCCAGGTATTCCCATTCCCATTCGATTACCTTCCGACATGAGAGAAGCAGACATGTATGATGTCTCCAGGTATTATCATTGCCATTCGACTACCTTCCGACACGAGAAACGAGGACATCTATGATGTCTTCAAGTATTCTCAGTGCCATTCAATTACCTTCAGACATGAGAAACGAGGACATGGATGATGTCTTGAAAAATTATCATTGCCATTCGATTACCTTCCGACGTGAGAAAGGAGGACATGTATGATGTCTCCAGGTATTGTCAATCCGATTTCATTACCTTCCAACTTGAGAAACGAGGACATATATCATGTTTTCAGGTAGTCTCACTTCCATTCGATCGCCTTCCAACGTGAGAAACGTGGACATGTATAATGTCTTCAGGTATTCTCATTTCGATTTGATTACCTTCCAACATGAGAAACCAGGACATGTATGATGTCTTCAGGTATTCTCACCTCGATTGGATTACCTTCCAACCTGAGAAACCAGGACATGTATAATATCTTCAGGTATTCTCACTTCGATTCAATTACCTTCCAATAAATGAAAACGTTTATGCTGTTATCCGGTATTCTTGTCATTATTTGATTATGCTTCGACATACCATCTGGCAAGAAATCTCATATTGTAATACTTTCCACACGGAATGGTGTCCGGAGAATCACCCTTAGCGAGGGCGGAATTGAAACAACTGCTTTTCATCAACGATTCGAATATCCTTATAACAATGAGAAACGAAGTTATACAATCATGCTTCAGGTATTCTGATTAACGATTCAAATATCCTTTCAACAAAAGAAAAATGAAATTATACAAAGTATGCTTCAGGTATTCTCATTAACGATTCAAATATTCCTTCAACAACGAGAAACGAAGTTATACAAAGTATGCTTCAGGTATTCTCACTAAAGATTCAAATACCCTTTCAACAAATGAAAGATGAAGTGATACAAAGTAAGCTTCAAGTATTCTCACTAACGATTCAAATATCCTTTCGAAAGTAACAGACATGAGGATATGTTATTTTAGTCTCAGGTACTCTTCAATAACTTCGAATCAATAAAAGAGACGAGGACATATTATGATATTCTCAGCTACTCTTCGATAACTTCGAATCAATACAAGAGACCAGGATATGTTATGACATTCCCAGGTACTCTTCAATAACTTCGAATCAATACAAGAGACTAGGATATGTTATGATATCCTCAGGTACTCGTTGATAACTCTGAATCAATCAAAGAGATGAGCATATGTTAAGATATTCTCAGGTACTCTTCAATGACACCGAATCAATAAAGAAGACGAGGATATGTTATGATATTCTCAAGTACTTTTCAATAACTTCAAATCAATAAAAGAGATGAGGATGTGTTATGATTTTCTCAGGTACTCTGCAATAACTTCAAATCGATAAAAGAGACGAGGATATGCTGTGATATTCTCAGGTACTCTGCAATAACTTCGAACCAATAACACAGAAGAGGATATGTTATGATAGTCACAGGTACTCTCCACTACCTGTGAGTAGACAAAGGAAACGAAGATACGATATGGTATCGTCAGGTATTCTACAAATACGAACGATGGAGAATGACTCCATGTCATTACAACTAAGTTACTGCGGGTTGATAGTAAAGGTGACAAGTAGTAATCACTCCGGCAGATACTGTATTATCATGATACACCGGGTTATTGGTGATGCCGTCTCGAGATGTCATTGGATTGTACGGGGTCTTTCTTCGAATGGACTAACGGTATCTTCGGACAGAATTACTTGATGTTGGTTATGAAAGAATCTGGAATGCAGAATGGATATGGAACGTTTAGTGTCCTGTCAAAATAAGCTATACCAGTCAATAAGCTTATATGTACCAATGGAGTAAACGAATAACTATTTATATGGACGTGAATAAAGAGTAGATCAATGGTTGTTTGTGTGTACCAAAGGAGTAACTCAGTCATTATGATGAGCATGGAGCAGTCCTGGGAAATGGCAAAGTACTTTGTTCAGAACTATGTTCTGGTTTTGTTGCAAAAGTTACCATCTGGTTTCTTTGCAATGAAGTCAATCTTGTGCAATGAACGGCAGTAGTCATTGTATGGTTGTGCAATGAGCTACCTAATGTTAGAAAGAGAAGGTATTATATTTTTTGTCAAGAGACAAAAAAAAAGTTCTGCTTTTGTCACGACGGACAATAAACGTTATACCAAACTTCTATGGAAACAAAGGACACTGGTGTTGTCCATGAGTGCTGTCACAAAGACAGAAAAATTTATATCCACTTCTGATGATGGAACAACCTTTCAATCACCAGTCTTAGAGAGGGAGGTGATGTTAGAGGTTCTCTCTGAATAGAGGTAATGGTACTTGTTCGATTGTCAAAAGGATATATGCTACGGAGTATCCTCAAGTACAATACATAACTACTCTCCTAGACATTTGAAGTATGCCAGCCCTGTGATCCTTCGTGGGATTTCAGGGGAACCTGGTGTTGATGCGATAGTGAGCCTCATCGCTGACGGATCCATTGAAAGTTCACATATGGTAGAACTGATGTGATGATGCAATAACCTTGGCCAGTTGTAAGCCTTCGAAGCTTACAAGATGCCAGTTATTTCTGACCACATTAACTACACTAAGCTAAGTGGGACTAGATGTGTCGACTGCTATACAGCGACTGACGTGTCAGGCAGACGATAGCCCATATGCAACTATATGGAATCGCAAGCCATCTCCCCAGTAGGAATCAGAACACCTTGGGCACTCCCCTCTTTGTGACAACAGTTGTGACCTTAGCATGGGGTGTCTGATTGATTGTGAGATGAGGCAGGACACGATGAACCTCCGACCAAACAGGCAGGTTAATTCGTCGTTATTCAATCTGGACTGAGCATTGGTGGGCTGCCACATATAGCCTTTGAAGCAGATAAACCATAAAGCCAGAAGGGTGAGGTTGTGTCTTAATATAATTACGCAATCTGTTTAAAGCCCTCCAAATACCCATGTCAGGTGAGGAGAAGTTTTTACAATCCAAACAAAGGAGTTGCAAGATATCTAAGTTGAATTTACTGTTTGATTGAATCTTAGTGCTGATGATGGCCCTCCGGGGAGAGTAACTCTTCAAACCCAATCATGGAATACATGATAATCATTGGGATGCGTCATCCGCTATCAAGAGAGATTAATGCTAATTCAGTAGTACTCTACCCTATGAGAGATGAGATCATCGCAATCCTTGATTTATGATGATGGCCCTCTGCGGCGAGTAACTCCTAAACCCCAATCATACAATACAAGGAAGCAATAAACAGATATCAATGCATCGGCATTGAAAGGACAAGCACCACAAGCACGAACCATACCTATGATACCTACCTGCGAAGAAGAAGCTGAAATTTGAATTTGCCTTGAGTTCATATTATTATTATTATCATTCTCGAGTACATTAGTATTGACTATCAGGATTGTCTACGGTACCCCCACCCTATGGTTGAGCATATTTCCAATCACTAGTACGACGTACTACTGGGCGCGTTATCGTTTTTACTGGATTGCTTCGAGAGAGACGATCAATTGTTTGCTGCAGAGTTCGTTTGGTGTTTGGTGAGTATAATTCGGTTCACCGAGTAATTGATTTATTATCCCGAGTAAAGAGTATTCCCTTCAGAATACGTTAACAATCATGCGGTATCGCCTTTATCAAATCCAGGCATAGCAGTGTTGCTCAATCCTGGATCCGAAATACCTATGTTACACATTAACCATTCCAACATGCAAGTACATTCTGGTTGAAATCATTTACTTTCTGATTTCCAGGGCAAAAAGAAACGCCAGTTACATATAACGCGCTCCGGAAAGATCTTCAAGAACAATCCTAATCATTCAAATTCAGAATTGTATTCTGTTGAAATATGGAAGGGGAGAACCGTGTGAATAGACTTAGGTACAGAGACTGGAAAGCAGGAGAAAGACACGAGATATATACAAGGTAGTTGGGTGC
>Ga0307512_10002936_pt1 | contig 20597 bp, 20 predicted proteins | sample 14_EM_MG_FD_200267 | JGI IMG/M metagenome (GOLD analysis project Ga0307512, IMG submission 200267) | Populus trichocarpa ectomycorrhiza microbial communities from riparian zone in the Pacific Northwest, United States - 14_EM | ecosystem: Host-associated > Plants > Roots > Unclassified | place... | reverse complement strand
CAGAGCGTCAACAGAGCGTCAACAGAGCGTCAACAGAGCGTCAACAGAGCGTCAACAGAGCGTCAACAGAGCGTCAACAGAGCGTCAACAGAGTGTCAACAGAGCATCAACACCGCGTCAACAGAGTGTCAACAGAGTGTCAACGATTTTGGGTGTTGCATCTTGTATAATCCAAGGGCTGTGCTACGGCATGTACCCATAATCAACGTAATGGCAGCCGTTATGACCAAATGAGATCGCAACATGGTCACATCCCCAGTCTGAAAATGAGCGTCAACAGAGCGTCAACGATATTGTGTGTTGCATCTTGTATAATCCAAGGGCTGTGCTACGGCATTTACCCATTGTCGAAGTATTGGCAGCCTTCATATGCAATATGGTCTGTGTCAATGCCGCTACACCTCATGCGTCAATCGAGCCTCCATAATTCTTGGTCTTGTAAATGAGGTAATTGGGAAGTGATTTGCTCGCTGCTATCCGTGACCAATGTATTGCCACCCAGTGTGTGCAATAGAGAAAGTGAGACGGTCACGGCGCCATTCTGACAATATCAGTCAACCCACCGTCAACTGAGGGTCATCAATTGCTGGTGATGCGGATTGGGTGATGAAGGCATCGCATGGATATTTGAGCTTATTATTGAACTATCTTCCTCCTCCACAGCCGAAAATACAAATCATTAAAAGAAAAACATGAATTAAAATGTTGTCGATCTCGCAAGATGGAATACATGCAAAATGTGAATCCTGGATGGCGAATAATCGATTTTGATTGAGTACTATAATCACATACCAAAGGCAAGCAAATTATATATATTCACAGATGGACCGGCTGTACAACCCACTGCGAACCCGCGCAATTCGGTCGGGTAGGGAGATGTCGATAGAAGCGTACCCGAATCGACCATTCGGGTTTATCGACGACCTGGACCGCTAATCTGGCTCCGGTTCGGTTTCAACCCGGACCCTGCCCCAAAGTCACGGTCCAGAACCGTTGCAACCACCAGGAGAGATGCATTTCATATTCCAGAAGACCCCTTCTGAGGTTCCAACTGCTCGATCTTCCAGATATTGTCTTGCTTTCCATGCCTCCATCTCATCTCCCTGAGTCGAGAGTATCATCTTTTGGAAGTATAGCCGATATTTTCCTAATTGCCACGACAGTGAACTCCCTTCTCCAAACGATGATCTCGGTGCCTCGCACACAGGGCAACGGGGCTGCTTGACTCCGTCCAAGTGAATGATTTGGACGTAGTCAGCCATCCATGCACCGATGACAAGATCACATTGCCACATCTGACCGTCCGCAGAAAGCATGAGGTATCCAGTGTTGAAACGCGCGCCGAGAGAACACAGAATAAGCTTGAAGACCATTCTTGAAACCTCTTGATTGTGGATTTGTTGTTCCTTCATGGCAGTTGTTTTTCCATGCCCTTTAAACTGATATTTCGGAGGAACAGGAAGAAGGGCAACATGGATGCTTGCAACATTCGGTGGCTTTGATTCAATCTTCGAGTCAATGTTTCCGAGAAAGAATTATACTGCCCGTTCTTTCTTGTCACCCGAATAGTGTGTAAGATGTGTGTTGTCCGAACTGCCAAATCAAGGGACAATGTTAGCTCCAAGTGGCTGAGATAGCTGTTGAACTAGTCAAAATCATTGTAGCTATGATGAAATTTGACTAACGTACCTGTTCATTCCTCCACCAGTTGCTTGTTTTCACCTCTGAGTAGATACGTTCCTCAGCATCATTGAATTCCTTTGCTGGAGCATATGACAGATGATCTCTGAAAGCAGGCTGTTGCATGAGGAATTCGATGCAGTCAACAGGATTGCAGTGAAGGAAACATGTGGAATCATCATCGTGAAGGTTGTTTGGATCGGCCAAACAATTGTAACACACGTTGCCGGATTTCCAAGAGTCAATGCCCATCATGTAGGACATTTTGTTCAACCTTTTGAATAAAGTGTGGTACAAAGTGAAGTTGCTGATGGTTGCTATTGTAGGGTTCCTGAAAAGCTCATTGATAGCTGCTCTGCTCAAGCTGTGCTTGATGCACCAGTGCACTAATTGATACTCCTCTTTGCAAAAAAACGGTGACCATGGATGAATCTCATCGTCGAAGATGTTGAAATACTCATTACTAATAGGCTTGCTGGCAGGACAGTTGTCCAAGTGTGGAGTACCATTAATACGTGACCAAACTGGAGGTTGCACAGGATCGATACACGCATTGTCGCTGTTGGCTTCTGTATCGCTGGAATCATCGTCAAAAGGATGAAGCAAAGGGTCGCGATGCAGTTCATGAAGCAATGGAAGTAGAATTCTATTGTGCTCGATAACCAAACCATCATCGGGCAGTTGTTTGGCAGATACGTATACTATCGTTTCTCTCTGGTTGCAATGGAGGTGAGTGATGAAAGTGCCGATGTCGGAGTACATCTTCGATCAGGAAAGACACCATTGATGAATATCTATGTTTCGTTAGCAAGATGAAATGTCGCAACAATGTTAAGAAGTGTCTTGACAGTCTTTTAGCTACTCATACCATCACAAGCCGGCTGGTCCTCGGGAAACGCAGCACCTTGATTTACTGTGTCCAAAATGTGGTCTTACCACTCTCGGAGGATTTCTCTCATTCTCCTTCCCATGTTTGCAAAGTGTTTAATCGCTTTGATGATTTCAACATCCCTTGGATCTCGAACAGCATACCGCATCTGCATTCAGCTCATCACGGCGATTTTTTTGCACCCTCACAAGACCCTCTTTCGCACATTGCCTGATTTATGGTTGTCACAATTTCTCAAGTTTGTACCATACATGTACTGTGCATTCTCCTCTGATACCGACCCAGCGATGTCATCGCGGGGTACAAGAACTAGAGCAAGGACAAACGAGTGAGATCTGACTGCAGAGCATCCTGTTAGTTGTCTTTGTGATGAACTTAAGCGTTCAGTCGATGAATCAGGGCACTTAGACGATGCAAAGCAAATGGTGACCTCACTGATTTTCAGCCAAGATGATGTCGCCGGATCAAGAAAACCCTCCAAGCCCATATATCTATTCGCATTGCCTGCTCACCTTAGTTACAATCTCCAGAACCATCCACACACCCTCCTCACCTCTGCTACTGCATCGCATCACCCTTGACGATATATTCAACACTCCCGATACTTGTTCAGAGTAAGAAGCATTCGATATCCACCACTCAATCATTGACCACCTGTGAGAACCTATCATGTACTGTGATACCTTCTCGTTGCCGAAATTGGTCGTTGCAGATGCTAATACAATCCACATTCCGACTATACAAGTCCCCATCTGGGCTGAGAACCCCGGTGATGGAGTCAGCCAATGGGCAGCAGAAACCATGGGGATTTGGCAGGATAAGGGTGGCTTGACAACACAACAGATAGATAATAAAGTGAGGGAGCGCATCTGGGAGATTGCCCAGTCCATGAGCATCATCAACAAACAAATGGCCGGCCCCGAGCAATGGGATCTCGAAATTGATCGTTGGGTTACTCAAATCAGTAATCTTGCGTCTAAAAGTCCGCTTTGAATATGTTCCATGGCAGACAACACTAACTTCGATGGTTAGAAAGTAAAGGCAGCACTGGACGAGTTTGCAGAGGTTGGCCTTGCCTGAAGGAAGCATAGGCTTGAAGAAACCCCAACTAAGAAGAGGAAACTCGTGCTCCTTCGTATGTATTCCATCGCCCTGTTGCTTCGTTTGCTATTCATGATGATGTGTAGATACAGAAGACAACGAGGAAGCAACCTCAGGTCACAGGTCATCGCCGATAAGGTTGTGTTGCGACGTCTCGACCGATTCCCTCGTAGAGCAATGTAGTCTTACCATCACGTTTGTGGATGCTGACGTTGCTGAGATGAGGGTGGGTGAAATCAATACTCAGCTATTCTCATGGCACTAGCCTGGGGATGATGAATCGATACATACGATAGTTACATCAATCATCGTTACGACCATTTTGTCGATTGTGAATGTTGCCACCACAGGTCTGCCAGACCCCAGCCGGAACATCCAGGAGCGTTGGGGCTGCCAGGTGGAGCCTCATGGAGATGGTGGTCCGCATGCCCATATTGTTACCCCAATCTTCCATAACAATACTGCCACCGGATGGGCAAAGGCGGGGATGGGATTAACCGATCCAATGCTTGTGGGCATCATGTATTGTGGGCATCAAGCCTCCGACGGCACAGCTGGTGCCCAGACGCCTATGCCTGTGGCCGCAGCTACCTTCCTCTGGATGACATCGTCTCACCTCCAGCAGAGGATATGGTCAATGATATCAGGGGGGGAATCGGATGTTGATGGTGAGACACAGGGCCCAGATTCAAGAAGCTTCCCGACAACGAACACAAGCTTTCAAAGTTTGAATGGATGGGTCAACAGGAGATTATCAGATAGCAGCAATACCTTCAACTCATCCGTAACCATGCTCTTGGTCTCTTTGCTGATTACGAGTAAACCATTGTTGCTGATGAGGATGTGGCTTGGCTACGCAAGCATAATCACATTGTGAATCCTCCAGCTGCAGGCTCTTTGGCCACTAGCGTGGGAACAAGCAGCGGCCCAGCTGCCAATTAGTCGTTGTGAGGATGGAATGCACTGGCTGGACGATTGTTCAAGGATTCGCTTTGTGGGTGGGAATTTTTCTGGCCCTTTGGAGGGTGGAAGGATGGGTGATAATTTGGAGGTTTTGGTGAGGTTTTGGGTCTCTTTTTGGTGTTTTGTTTATTTCATTATTACATCATTCATATACATGCATGGAGGGCTGTGTTGGGAGTTCACGAAGTTGGGATTAATCGTTGAGATGTTTCTTGTTTGGAAAGGAATTGTGGCAGTGATAAGACTTCATGTATGGCTATCATGTAATTGTTCGTTCAGTATCTGTACCCAGCAGAAGTTAGCCCGATTGATCGGTGAAACGCGAATGCCTTTTAGCTCATTGTGATAATGATTTCTGTCAGAGGAAACCAATCAACTACCCTGTGGCATGCTTGTTAGCTGCCATTGTTAGTTCCGAGTTCCCTTTCCATCCAAGGAGTTGGCAGTGTGGGCAGTGGGACAAGCCAAGATCCTTGAATCGTCGACAGGATAAAAAGACGCATTACCACAATGCTGTTAATCATATCAACGCTTTCTTTCCTTTACACAATGCTTTAATACATTTGATCTACATTCATTCACATTTCATTTAGTCACTCCTTTAATTTTTTCATACTTATGACTCGCCGCCTTTTTAAATCATGACATGAAGGCACTGCTCTTCTCCTCCTCTTCTTCATCCGTCCAGCACCAAGAGCAGCAGACATTCTATCCACAATGACGATCTAAATGACGTTCTCAGAACGATACCTAACAATTCCAACGATCGTCGAGATGACAAATCAAAATCAGATGACGAGCCTCTTCGGCGACCATCCAGGCCAGCTCTGGGCAAGTGGCCATGAAATGATTCCTTCACGTCAACACTTGGAAAACAAGTCTCGACAACACAATTCAATACTATGTCAGCGCACACCGTGCATCCTCAGTATTGGGAGATCCATATCATTTCGGAGGAGGAGCATGAATGGCAGCCCGTGGTGCTGGCACCCAAGATGGTATCCGATTAAGCGTTTGAAAGGTTGAATCCTCCCACTGATGTGTATATTGACCAGAGGAACAATTCAAACGAAGCTGGTAAGCAATTGGTTGCATGGAAAGCTGGAAATCTATGGCGATATGAGCCCGTTGTTGACGACGTGACACGCCTCATCATCGGTCCAGAATAGAACGCCCAGACAACCATTTCAAGCAATCCGGCAATGGTCATAGCAGGTGTGAATCGTATAGCTATCAATGATGCGATATTTGTGGATCCCTTTGCCACAAATGCGGTGAAGACTGCCCAGATTCATACTTGTTGGTATGAGGAAATCCCAAGGATTCATCCAGCCCAGAGAAACTCAGACCCTCCACATGCCAACATTACACTGGTATCTGAATCATCTCAACGATTCGTTTCATCACTGCCATTGTGCATCAGGCTCTCGCAGAGACTACTTGCTCCCATGCAGCATTGGGATACTGCGGCAAGACCTCAATCGAGTCTATCTACGGATTTCGACCACAGTCGCCTACAGAGATCCGGACAATGGTAGCCTGGCTATTGGCCAATGGCAAGTTTACATGCCCGACAACCGTTGGTGAGGTAAGTTCAAAGTTCCCCTCCCGTTTCTTGAAAGTTCCCTTCGTGTTTAATCGTTGTCTTGATGATCAATATAGGAGTGCAAGTTTCGATTTGCAGCAACTGAACTTGTGGATTTTATTCACCAGACAGACTTCTATGGCATACGAGAAATGGGAATGAAGGATAGATCATTGATTGATAAAATCAACCGGACATTCATTGCCCTCACCCCCACGGCCATCCACCAATTTCTGTCGGCCTGGAAAACAGGCAAGTTTAGGGTCCCGCCAGAGTTTGGTCCATGAGGTGGAGCCCAACATATGTGTGATACAAGAAACATTAATCACGCGGTGAATAATGTATGAACAGATTGATTTCGTCATCTCGACCTGGATTTTCGTTCTTCCTCGCCAGAGGTTCATGCCAAAATGATAGACAATATCAGCAGTATGATTCGCTGAAGGATCCACTCACCCGGTACGGACCCAGCAATGGCACAACCTGAGCACCATCAGGGCGGATTTGATGACTGTTTCCTTGATTACGTCCCGGAGGAGCAGATAGAGCAGCCCGACCATTCTTGTACTTGTCTCAGCAGCTTTGTCGCTGCTACCGACGCTAGCATGCGATTCTCAGCTGCTGTGCCTATGGGTTAGTCTGCCATCACCAGCAGCATGCAGCCCATCCCCTGAAGCGAAAGCAACAGCAACAGTAACAGCAACGACATCACCAGCATCACCAACATGACCCGCATTGAGAATACAGGATAAGTAGATGGAAGTACGGTTGTAGAGGGTGCGATGTCGATTGGAGGTTAGGAATGATGTCACTGATCGGATTTAGGATTTCCTGTGTGCTATTTTATTCTATCTTTTGTCAATATATCATAATAGTACTAAATGTAATAGAACTGATGGTTTGCTGAAGTCTGATCTCAAACACATGAAATCATAATCGATATGATGCATAACCCTCCTGCAACGGATGAACTGCAAGGTAATGACGATACTGTATCAACAAATTTAATATCGTGAACCACTTCTGCATGGTAACTATCATTGGTCAAATTAAGCTATGAGGGTCTTCAAAAGAGAAAACTACACGCTTCATTACAGGTATGGAGAGAGTACTATCATCATCGTGAGGACAAATCAAAATTGGCGAGGTAGGTGTATCCCGAGAGATGATGTTTGCGATTGCCAAAGGAAATGTGAACCATTCGTCAAGTCCTCGTTGTCACATTTGCAAAAGTGGGTACACTTGCCGTGACGCTTGAAAACAGCATTGTGGAGACTCAGAGAACACTCTCGAATAGTACAGCGATGCCAAATTTCAGCAAAACCTCAATTTCTTTTTTTTGAGTTTGTGGGTACAATAAACTATATAATTTTAATGAAGGAAATTCAGTTTTTGCTGATGCAATAAGTGAAGAGTCCGGCTGTGCAGTGGGCGCAAGACCGGGTATACTCGAGTTCGACTGCAGCTTCCCACATCCTGGCCTCATGTGACAACTTCCTGGTCAGGAAGTCCCTTGCGGCATCTGGGATAGTCCAGGGACAATGTCAAGCCACTCCATAAGATCTACAAATGTTGTCGGTGCAGGAGCCGATGCATCATCATCCATTTGCGGTTGACCAACTGCCAAAACCCTCAACTCGGATGAGCTGGACTTCTTATTGCTTTCACACAAGAATTCACCTGCTTCCTCCCATCCCGGTTGTGTCAATTTGTCAAGCTTCATCTCCTTCTGCTGGAACTTTTCCCTGCGCTGCTGTCCAGTTTGGGTGATTGTGCCCTTCACCCATCCGGGTTCATCATCTTCGCTCAGCTGACCCTTCTCTGTCTCTTCATCATCCTCATCTTCCCCATCCTCCCCATTGTTTGAACTTGCAAGAACACTCAGACTGTCTCCGATAGCAACTATCATCTCCTGAAAGATATTTTTCGGGCTCTCTGTTCGTGAAACTTGCATTTACACCTTTCTTCAGATCTTCCTGCGCTTGTTGAACTGCTGCCTCAGCGTCATCGATTCACTTTCTTGCACCAGCGGTTTCTCTCCCAACATAATCCACGATCGATGTCTCGATTTCTTCAATGGTTAAGCAGTGTGTTTCTTGTTGTTTCTCAGCCGTGAGCTTCTGTTTGGATCACAAGGTGGGCAATGCCCCAAGGGTTCAGACTCTCTCTGCTTCCAGGCCGCTTGTGCCTTCATTTGCTAGATGACATCGTTGGGTGGACCGCTTTCTCAAGTCGACATATTTGCCCACCTGAAGTGGCGAAATGTTCATTTTCAGATCATTGAGCATTGAAGTATGCATGGACTTTGTTGTCGGGCGAGAGGTTGGATGTTGCATCATATGTACAATATGGAGGCGAGCTGCGTCTTTTATGTCAAGGTTGGTATGTTCACTCATCCTGAATAAAACAAAATCTCCCTTTTGACTGTCAATAAATTGGGAATAGTTACGCTAACTGTTCAACATGACTTGATTGTTAGCGTCAGTTTCATTTAATATCGCTGCAATTATTTGAGACAAACATCAGCAGACGTCCTGTCCCTTGGATAATGTCGCAGTTATATGTTACAATCATGCGATTGTGGCTGTTCTACGCAGCAATGAATCCCTGTCAAGCAATATACAACATCAGATCGACTTATGCCACATCGTGGGGTGGTCGGAAACCACAGCAGCTGGCAGCTGTACTCAGTAGGATTCGTCCTGGGTATAACAAACAGGTTCGCTGCTACTTATTCCATTCGGACATGATGGTAACTATATAGTACGCAGGACTTCCCACATATTTTCGTTATCATCTTCCTCTCCAAATCCACACCAGCTAACCATCGATACAAAACCAACCGAGCCAGGTGGGTGCGGATTGAAATCAAGCCAATTGTCGGGCGCTACATCGAATACCTCACTCAGTGGCAGTCAGCAAGAACGCAGACCCCAGTTAGTCCACTGCGATGCTGCCAATGCAGCCACCAAACGTATGACCCAGTATGCACATTTTACAATCATCCGGAGGACTGGAAACTGCAAGAATAAGAAGCAGCATGCAGTTGGATGTGTATATATCCGTATCGAGGTAAGCGGCCATTGATCAACCGTATAACATACAGCGAGTGTCCTGGAGAGCGGTGTGAGCAATTCATTGCTGCCCGTCACGGAAAACCTCCATGGTCAACAAAGGCATTTGTTGGCGCAGTCTGAGGGATCGAACATCAACATGCAGTCAGCTCTGGGATTATTGTGGATGAATTTCCTGATAAGCATCCTTGTGAGTCGATGAAACTGGTTTTAATTACCTTAGAGGAGGATACAGAAGTGTATATGGTAGAGGTAATAGCCGAATCTCATTGTTAGAAGCAGCAACTAATTTCTTGTTGGTTTTCAACGTGTCTGGTACTATGGCAAGGCAAGGAGGTCAGGAACAGCTGCAGCAGTCCGACATGCGCCTGGCTTTGAATATGGCCAGAATGGCCAAAGATGAGTTTTTGCATGCGGCAATGGAGGAAGCGCAATATCTGATCAAGACACCACGTGCCGAGGTCCGCACAGATCCGAAGCGGGGTACTGGGTTTCCTGGGTATAAAGAGGTGTAGGCTGCAATTGAAAGACACCCGGCAAAGCTTCGTCAAACAACATGGCTGGATGACTTGCTTCCAAAAATGGCACTGGAAAGAATCCGCAGACATGTTGGAGACACGTAAGAACAGGTGCACCTCCACCTGACCTGGGCAGACAGCCGACTCTCGAGCCAACGCCACATCTGCCCGGAACGCCACCCACCCTGACCGGTGGCAATTCTGGAGCTCAACCTTTCCAAACTGTCAATTTGCAGGCCAGACACGCGTATTCACATACATCCCGTCCCTGTGCTGAATGTTTTACTCTTGACCCATCTGCTCAGGATAGCCAGGATGATACAGATTGTGATCCAGATATGCTGACTGATGAAGGAACATCCACTGTTTAGTACACTATCTGCTGTGTGATAATGCAGCAAACATCCATTTTGAAAACAGGACCAGCCTGGTGAGCAAGCCTGCAAGTGATGACGAGCATTGATCGAATGCCACAGGATTTTGGTGATTATCATTACATATTTATATCTATTATTAAGGAACAATGTAGTGATCAAGAAGAAAGTTAATGAAAATGCTTGAAAGGCTGCCAAAACAATGTGAATCATGGACTACAACAAATGGAATGATTGCACATTGCGGATACACCCGTGGCAAAATGAGCATCAACGGAGCGTCAACAATTTCAGGTCATGTAAGTCTGGTAATTATAAATTGGTTCGATAGTGGTTTTACATAATCGGAGTATTGGCTGCCATTATTGGCAAAAATTATCATGACACAATCCTTACCTCATCTTGAAAATGAGTGTCGAAGGAGGGTCAACGCTTTTTGGTCATGTGTCCTCGGTAACCATACTGCCGATAGGGTGCAGACAGACATAATGGATTATTAGCCCCCTTTATATGGAAAACAGATTTCGATACCCTCCCTGCCCCATCTTGAAAATGAGCATCAACTGAGTGTCAACGATTGTTGGTCGTGTATCTTGGGTAATCTGGGGGGTGACAGGTTGCAAATAGTCATAAATGGAGTATTGGCTGCCATGATAGGAAACAGAGAAAGTGAAACCCTCCCTGCCACATCTTGAAAATCAGCGTCAACGGAGTGTCAACGATTGTTGGCCTTCCATCACTTTCAATCACAGCGCGATGTGGCTGGTATGGTCTATATACATTGTTTTGACTGTTTTTATACGCTAAAAGGGTCAAGAATACTTAGTGTTAGGTCTGCAAATGAAATAAGTTGTTACTGTCCCGGAGGATGCAGCGGGAATGTCCGGTACATATCCGCATATAGACACTGCCATATACTTCTTTATGGATGTTGGGGATCAAGTGCCACTCCTATTACTGATGATGCAAGACCCAAAATTGTTGACCCTCTGTTGACGCTAATGTTCGGGATGTGGTAGGGCGCCTAACTCTGTTCGTTTGGCGCATCCAGGCGGCAAATAAGTTGATAATATACCGTGACATACGAATCTCAATATTTTACGATCAATAATTGCATATCTGAACACGACGATATATGTGAAACTGTAAATGCAGAACCGGAGATTGGAACCATCGGGTGTCGTAATACCCAGTGAAAACCGCGTGATGATGCGCACAGGTCAGGGATTGCCCCGCCAAGAGTCTGCGAGTCGGGTTGTTAGACAGAGCAGGAATCTAAGTGATTGGTTTGTGTGGTCCACACCCAGACCGCTGGCGGGTCACCTGAATTTTTTCCTAACACTAGCGGCAGGTGCTTTCCGCTCTCGACCATTGATTGCATTGATACTGTCCATATGTATAGTCAGGATCTTTTTTTGCATCTCTGCTGGGATACTTTGCCATTATTCGAATCGATCACTATATGATCATAATAACATGGCAGAGATGTGTGTCCAAAACGGTGTGCTGCATAATCTTGTATGTATCCACTTCAAATACCACGCGGAAGAAACCGCCACCAGCCCAGTTGTCCAAGGAATGCTTTACTGCAGTTGTAGCAAGTAACAAACACTCAGCTGTCACCTCATCGTTGGAGAGGGATGTATATGGCCGTCGCATGAAATTATGCTTTCACTTCTCAAAGATGGATTTTGCCATCACACCCGATAGTGAACGATGCAGACACATCTTCTTCGGTATCTAAGTTGATCGTTAGGATATTAATAGAATCAATGGTGTTGAGTTATACTTCACTCTCACAGTCTGAATGATGATACCGGTATGTAGAAGGAGAGAATCATCTTCTTACTAGCTCATGGCAGGCATCGTTCAAATGGGTGCCAAAGCTATTGGCACATTGATCAGGAGAAACATCACGAGTCTGATCAGTGAAGAGCGCTCGGGTAGCTGATTGGTGATCTGCGAGCTTTGTTGTTAGTGCTACTGAACCGGGGTTGAAACATGTGAATACTTACTTTGTGGATAGCTGCTTTTGAGATATCAAACTCCTTGATTGCCGTACTTAGAATGTCAAGCACATTCTCATAGCTATCCTTGTACGGTTTGTCGACATCGACATGGTAGAGGTCCTCGTTACATATTCCGTAAAAGAATATATCTCGGGCAATCACCCACTAATGTTTTGGCACCCCGATATCACTCACGTCACGCTTTTGCTGGTGGCCAGTATGGATGGGGGACCGATTCCGCTTTTGCATCTAGGTGTTGCCTAAGTTGGAGAGGTCGCGCAAAGTCAAAGGCAATAAGGAAATATTGCTCTTACCTGCTTATCATAGTGCTCCTGGTTCCCTGGAGGAGTGTCATGGGGTGATTGCAATGACTATGAATTGTCAGCTACAGGGTTGAATGTTGGATTGGGGTGTGGCTGTTACCCCCCCGGGTTGCCCGAAGAAAGAGTGATCGATTGTGCATAGGTATTGTCAGTCAATGCGGGGGTGGATATTTCTGCTTCTACATGCCTGCCGCTGGCTGTCGGATGCACAAGGTGTTCGCTACTAGAAATAGTCAGTCCAAAGCAGGGATGGTCATTTCTGCTCCTACAAACCCGTCATTGGCTGCTGCAAGTACTTGCTGTTCGCACCTAGAAATTGTCAGTCAGACACAAATGTCGAGCTGGATGGGTCATTTCCCCACCTTGTTTGTTCAAACAGGAAGAATGACTACAGTCATTTAAAATGCCAGTTCTTCGACGTGGGGATCGCGGTTCATCATCATCGTCATCACATTCAGTCCTCTGCTGACTCTCCACGTGCTTGTTACCGCCATCATCACCGCTGCATTCCTGCCGTTGTTGGCCATTTTCATCGAACCGAGTCCCATGGCTACTGGCACCGGAGTTTTGATGAGCATTGCAGCAGCTGCTGCCTTGGGACCTGCCACTGCAATTTCAAACTGTATGGCCACTGCTGCCTTGGGATGGTGTTGGTCAGTTGCGGGTAGTGCTGCCTGACCTGGTTCTGTTTGCCATTCTGTGGGTGGTATGTTGCTGTGCAGGTTGGTATTGGGTGAATCGGCTTTGCATGTATTCGGAATCCACAGCTCGTCACCGTTTATTATATAGTGCATTTCTAACTCCCATCACCTAATCACAACCTTGTCAGAGATGATAATAGACCCAATAATATTGGTTCCTGTGTCAGTGTGATGGTCCAGGTGAGAGCCTAAGTTATGCTGTAAACGTGTCAGAATCAAGTTCATTGTCATGGTAGAGCTTATACCGTATACGTTGGGTCTTCCGTGTCAGAGTTGAAGTAATCACCGTATAGGCGAGGTTGCTTCTGGTGTCAGCGTAGGGTAGTTCTCAGTTATGGTGATTGTCAGAGTTAGGGTGATTGTCAGAGTTAGGGTGATTGTCAGAGTTAGGGTGATTGTCAGAGTTAGGGTGATTGTCAGAGTTAGGGTGATTGTCAGTTAGGGTGATTGTCAGAGCTAGGGTGATTGTCAGAGTAAAAGTTATACCACATACCTTGGGTCTCCTGAGTCAAAGTTGAAGTAATGCCATATTGTAGGTGGGGTTGTTTCCCATATCAGAGTAGAGTGGTTGTTAGAGTTAGGGTAATTGTCAGAGTTAAGGAAATTGTCAGAGTGGAAGTTATACCATATACTTCGGATTCTCCAGCATCAAAGTTCAACAAATGCCGGTCCATCGGTGAGGGTGCTTTCGCAATCGGAGTAGAGCGGTTGCCAGAGTTACGGAAATTGTCGGAGTCAAAGATATACCATATACGTTGGGTATCCCGAGTCAAAGTTGAAGTAATGGCATATTATAGGTGGGGTTGCATCCCGTATCAGAGTTGGGTGGTTGCCAGAGTGATGGAAATTGTCAGAGTTAAGGTAATTGTCAGAGTTGAAGTTATACCATATACATTGGGTTCTCCCGAGTCAAAGTTGAAGTAATGCCATATTATACGTGGGGTTGCTTCCTGTATCAGAGTAGGGTGATTGTCAGAGTTAAGGAAATTGGGAGAGTTAAGGAAATTGTCAGAGTTATACTGCATACTGTGGGTCTCTCATGTCAGAGTCAATGTTGTACTGCACCTTGCCATGTTCAGAGTAAGTTTTATAGGTTCCATAAGTTAGACTTGATATTATACCACATTGTTAAGTTTCAGTAATCTGCCAATCTTCATGACTATATTCTTGTGCTCAAACCTCTACGTTGGGCCACACTATGAGACCCATGTCCCGCAACCACTCTGGGATCTCGCTCTGCTGATCCTACCACACAGGTGGATCTCCATACAGCAGAGTATGGTCTGCACCTCTGAGCGAGTCGAAAATGGCAGAAACAGTCGCGAATAGTGTACCTTTGGTAATCCAGCCAGATATCTCCACCAGTGCTCCGGGGGAGACGGCGCCTGACCCGACCTGAGGGTGAACAAAATGAAGCCCATATAATTCGAATATTGCATTGCAAGCAGTATAGCATCATGAAACTGCACATGATTGGAGGTCCATACGATTAGCGGTGGAGCTCTCAAATGTATGAGAGTAGGTAATTCAGAATGTTCCGGAGGTAACTTACCCAGTCAAGCATTGGATGACTCATATCCCTATGGGTAGTAATTTGTGCTGGTTAGAGGTTAGGCCCCCATATGCCTACAGAGGAAGCTGAGAAAGGTTTGGTTCGACCCAGTGGGCCATTCTTATCCAATATCCGCTTCTTGACCGCTAGGGTTGGCGGATTCATCCCAGAGGAAGTAGTTAGTGTCGGCCATACGAAATTGGCACTGTGCTTGTTAGAAGAGTAGGATGTGCTTGTCAGAGCAACCTGTCAGAAGAACCTGTCAGAGCAACCTGTCAGAGCAACCTTGTCAGAGCAACCTGTCAGAGCAACCTTGTCAGAGCAACCTTGTCAGAGCGACCTGTCTGTGCAACCATGTCAGAGATGAGTTGTGCTCGATTGGCATATTGTACGCACCACTGGGCCATGTGATTGAAATGGATGAATCAATGTCACGGAACCATTTCGGTTTACTGTGTGGCCCCAGGATTGCGTAGATGAATCAAACTCACAGACCCATTGTACTTTGCTGAGTCGTACTTCTGTTGATCTTTGCAACTTTGTGTTGGCAGTGTGTAGTATAAATATAGGACATGAAGTACTGTGGTAGCACCATCAGGCACTGGTATTCGTACCCTCGTATGGCATAGAATTCCATTCTCTACCCACCATGTTCCCTACCTAACGTCCTTACAATGCCTGCTACAACAGGCCACACATCCCAACGCCTCAAACAGTGTCAGTCCTACAATGATATATCGGTTAACGAGACAAAGAGACCGGCAGCTACTCCACATATCGGCTCTACAGCCAAGCCCAGGAAATGTGTCTGAAGTCAAATTTGTATTCGAAAGCATTCAAGCATTGCTGTATGGCACTGTGAGTGTCCGTTATATCTCCGAAGTGAATTCACACCAACAGCAAACTTGAGCCGACAACCGGGTGGCACGGATATCTCGTTGGATAGGACTATTGTGCTCCTGCACAGGACGTTGAATTTTTGTTTGCTTCTTTCTGTCTTCGGTGGTTGGTCTTGGCTTTTATCGGTATGAAGGGATTTCGGTAAAGTTTTTACTCACAGTGTCTCTTCAATATGGTTTTACCAAGTACTGAATCCATCATTCATTGTCACCCTGACTGTAGAGTACTTGCTGGGCAATATGCTTGAAGAGTGTTTACCAATAGAGATATCGCATTGTTAAATGATGAAAACTTTTGTCCACCGAGCATTGTCATGGCTAACCCTTTGGAGAGTCGCTGTCAGAGCTGTTGTCAGATTGTTGTCAGAGTTGTTGTCAGAGGGCTTTTGTGAGAGTGGCTGCTGTCAGAGTGGCTGCTGTCAGAGTGGCTGCTGTCAGAGTGGTTGCTGTCAGAGTCGCAGTCAGGCTAGTCGACAGTCAAAGTCAGGGACTAATTTGCTCCATCCATCGATAATAGACATCTTTACAGCTCGAACCCTCCCAAAAAGACACCCGTGAGATAACCCAAAAGCGACCCAAAACGCAGTGGAGTGAACGCGGAACCCCAAACAGAGAACAAAAATGTGAACCCCAACGCAAGATCCCAAACCCAAGATGCAAGCCAGAAGGAAAAAATGCGCAAACCCAACAGTACAAAGGACAGAAAGATCACAAATTGTCTAACGTCCATTATTACATCATTATATTGAACAATCACAGCAAACTGGAGTGCCTGTGGGGATGTCTTTCCAATCAAGGTACCATTTACTTGATCAGCATCAAGATCAATGTCCTCACTGGCAGTGTCTTGGAGAACACGCACCTGCCCGCAGTTGATAAATGACTGCTTCATGGAGGTACGATCATCAGCATTCATTGAGCTATGGATAGCAAAACAATTGTAGCCTAAGAGGCGGCAGTACTGTGCACAGTGAGTATCATTGTCATACAAAGAGTTGATGTCAGAGTTAAATGTCAGAGTAGATGTGTGTCAGTGTTAAATGTCAGAGTTGATATGAGTGGCAGAAAGTGGGATTTTGAAGGAGTGTTAACCTGTTCGATGAGCCACTGGGTAAGTGGCCAATATACCCAGCGAATCACCTTCCCTGCATTGCCTTTCGCTGTGAAGGTGTTCCGGAGATAGTGTTTGAGCCAAGCAAACATTGGCCACCCAAACTATAATGCAGCCTCGATCTGAGTACAGGTCACAGACGTGACATTCTCAGGAAGAAGTATTCGGTCCATCTTCACTGGGAAAGCCTTTACACACTCAGCAATAACCGTCCTCAGCAAGATCAGGTTCGGTCTGCCCAAGTAAGCAACCCCGGATGGTAATGACCAAAATTGTTTTGAAGAAGCTATTTCCGAATCCATCGAGGTAGGGCAAAGTATAAGCGCTGTGGAGGTAAGTGTATTAAACTGCTAATGAGGGCCGAAAGGCTGCGTCTTGCCCATAGATGTAGCCTGAGCAGAGTCAACCCTGGTGATTTTACCTCTAAGCCCCCTATAGCTACCGTCTACCAAATTAATATAGAACTGACCAGCTGCAGAGGACTTCGTGAATGTAACTAGTTCGGTGGTTACATGCATATGAGGTATATTGATGATGGGCTTTGGGTTCTTCAATGGAATATGGCTGACCATTGTTCGCCGTAGCATTAGGGTGTAAAATACCACTCAAGCTCGCTTCCCAAGAGTTTCCTCGTAGCGGTGCCGTCTGATTAATATATCCTATGTCTGAGTGGCCTGTTTTGATTTCCCCACTTCACCAATTATGTGCAACATATAGGTATCCCAACCAATTATTGTGCGGTGAACAAGTGATCCCAATTCTGGGCCTTTCTTGTACAGATCTGCAACTGGCATGAACCCAACACCACTTTCATTACCTGAGACATTAGTCCTGTCTGCGACCCAATCGTCATCAATGGTCAGAGTATGGTTGAATGTATTAGGCGGCAGCTGTAGGGTCAACCAGCATGAACTCTCCAGGAAACGCAGGATCCAACGCAAGTCTTCGATGCCATTTGCCAATGGGGTTGGCATTAACATCCATTTGTATTGGGGCTCCAGACTGAGTATACAGGATGCCATATCCATATTGTAATCGCGGCGGTCCACATTAACCAACTTGCGATTAGCCTTCCTGAACTTGCCAATTGGGGTCCTGCTCGTTCTCAACCTGTGGGCCTCATCCAAGATACCCCGATCATGAATGCCAGGGCCTCAAACTTTGGAACCCTCGGCTTCCTCCTGGTTGCACTGCTGGCAGAAAGTCTCAATTGTCGAGATCATGACTATTCTCCAGGTATACCATGCAGAGTGGCCCGATGGGATACCCTCCTCCAGGAAGCAGTACCATAATGGAGATGTGGAGTTACCTCAGTGAACTTAGTCCCTGCAGCTTCCCATTCTGCCACCATCAGTTTAGGGTGACGTCAACCTTAGCTTGAAGTCACTACGGTGGTATGTATTCCGGTCATACCACAGAATCAATATTGGTAGGAGGACCTCCCACTTTGGCTTTGGTGGATCTCTTCCGACCTACTTGCCCCGTTCAATTGTCGCTTCGTGGTCGTTCATGTCAATCTCTGATTTGTCGAATCCAGGAGGTGGATTCTTGATTTTTTGTTCATAGACATTAACCTGGTGACATATTAAAGCTAGTGCTGTCAGAGTCTGATGATTGGGAGTGTGGTGAACAGTATATCTCAAGGGCACAGCATGGTCGAATCTTGCCAGTACTGCAGTCATCAGCCAATAAACCACCTTTTGCCAAGCTATTGTCCTCCTCTGCCATCCAGTTCACTGCACTAATTCGGTGCAGTTGTAACTTGGTGGGTTTGTGGAGAGGCTTGAAAGCTCCGATCTCGATGGTGATGCCTAACGCTGCCATCGGCTCCTCCAAGTTTTCTCTCTGAAATTCCTGGTTATCCATCAGCTTAGGTAACCTGCAAGTAAAATTAGCTTCATTCAACATTCTGACAGCAGCTCTGATGGTGGCCTAAGCTCTGACAGCAGCTCTGACAACAGCTCTGACCACGGCTGAGCTCTGACAGCAGCTCTGACAGCAGCTCTGACAGCAGCTGAGCTCTGACAACAGCTCTGACAGCAGCTCTGACAGTGGCTGAGCTCTGACAGCAACTCTGACAGCAGCTCTGACAGCGGCTGAGCTCTGACAACAGCTCTCACAGCAGCTCTGACAGCGACCACTCTGACAAGGACAGTGACTCACCAGTCCACATCGACATTATCCGTCTGGTCCTCCTTCTGTGCTTGCGCATCCGGCTTGTTCGCTCCCTCCTCTTCCATCAGGGCAATATTGTTGAAGTCAGCGTCTACCAGATCTAGTAGTTGTGCATTTTGAATGTCGAAATCTTGGTCCTCGGGTTCAACAGTCTGGCCGAGGGAATGACTTGCTGGTGCATTAGATGTAATCAGCATGATCCCAGGATCTGAATTGTCCTGGTCCTCTGGCATCCTTGGTAGCTCTTCCTTCCCTTCCCCTTCCTCCTCCTCCTACATATCATTCAATTCATCAGCACTCATTTCATCTCCGGAACTGTCTAGTAAGTCAATAACTCGGGGCTCGCTGTCTTCGTCCTCTTGTCTCACCCTAATGCTCGATGTTCATTCCAGGTTGAGGGAGTTGTTCTTGATATATTCCATTTCGTTGTCAGTGTCATCCAGCATGACGGTGTTGTTGATGGTAACAAATGTCACAATCAGACAGCCTTCGATTTTGGCGAAGGACCGACAGTCATCCCAGCTCGATTCGTCCAATGGACTGTCAATTAGTGCACATCTTGACAATGGACTATCACCCTGGGTGGACATTGTACTTGCCAAACTGGAGTCAACCGCCCACAAATTGGTTGCTAGATCATATTGCCAAGTAATCCAGGCAACAAGTTGGTCATAACCCTGGGGCGCAGTAGTATTCTTTGTGAAGTCTCTCAGAAGTCAAGGCCTCATGAACTCTTCCACAATATCTACCGGGTTATCATCATCCATCCAGGTGATAAAATGATCAACACCGTCTTCTCTGGCATTTTGGTATCGATTTTTAGGTGAGGTGTCTCCCACACCAGATTGAGCTGGTGAGCAGGTTGCACAGGATTGAGGCCTCCTGCTGCTGAGATCTCTGAGTGAAAGTGGCAAGGGATCGCGTGCATCATTCGGTCTGAAAAAGGGTCACTGGTGGGCACTGCAAGCGCTGTTCATCTGGAATGGATTGAACCTAGGTGACTTAGTATCCCCCAAAAGCGCCAGAACCATAGGACACGGTATCGTCGACAATACCGTCGATCAAGTAGTGCCTCAGTGAGTGGTACTCCTAGTACCCTGCACTACCGAATCTCCCATTGGTAGTAAAGATGTTGAGCTTGAAATGGCGGGTGCAGTAGACCCAACACGAACATCTGAAGTGCATTGATTGATTGGTGTAATAGGAGGGACCAGCATATGCTCTGATGAAGGAGCTAATGTGATCATGGGCGGAGGGCTTGATGTGGTTTTGGGCTATGCGGTGGCACTCGTTGTGGTGTTTGACAATCTAGGGGGGCGAGGTGGGGCTTTCTTGGGTGTGGTGGTGGTGGCCCTTCGGGTGACTCTGATTTGTAAGCATCAGATGAGTTTTTTGACTGTACAGACATGATCATCATTGAGCTTCATATCCTGTGTAAATCCGAGGAGATCTGAAGAGTTCTCAGTAATCATCTTGCAAATCTCGGTAACCTCTTATTTGTCAGGTCAATGTCAGTCAATGTCCAAGACTCAATGTCAGAGACTCAATGTCAGAGACTCAATGTCAGAGACTCAATGTCAGAGACTCAATGTCAGAGACTCAATGTCAGAGACTCAATGTCAGAGACTCAATGTCAGAGACTC
>Ga0307512_10002935_pt1 | contig 20602 bp, 15 predicted proteins | sample 14_EM_MG_FD_200267 | JGI IMG/M metagenome (GOLD analysis project Ga0307512, IMG submission 200267) | Populus trichocarpa ectomycorrhiza microbial communities from riparian zone in the Pacific Northwest, United States - 14_EM | ecosystem: Host-associated > Plants > Roots > Unclassified | place... | reverse complement strand
GCGGGATCTCCTGCAGGCCGGCCAGGTAGAGCACGAAGTTGAAGCCGAGCGTCCACCACAGCGTGGTGATCGCCAGCGACGGCATGGCCCAGTTCGGGTCGCCGAGCCAGTTCGGTGACGTGATGCCGACCTTGCCGAGGCCGATCTCGAGCAGCCCCAGTCCCGGCGTGTAGATGAAGATCCAGATCAACGCCACAACGGCCGAGGGCAGGATGTACGGCGCGAAGAACGCCAACCGGAAGAACCAGCGCCCACGCTTGACCCGGTCGGCCAGCAGCGCCAGCACCAGCGCGACCACGATCAGCGGGGGAGTGGTCAGGATGGTGAACCAGACGGTGTGCCACAGCGACGACCAGAAGTCGGCGCTCTGCAACGCCTCCGCGTAGTTGCCGACGCCGGCGAAGCTGCCCAGTCCCGGGCGGACCAGGCTGGTGTCGAAGAAGCTCATCAGCAGCCCGTACAGCGCGGGGCCGAGCACGAAGAGCAGGTAGAGCAGCAGGAACGGGGCGAGGAAGCCGGCGGCCGGCAGCCCGTGGCGTTCGGGGTGCTTCTGTTTCGGCGGCGGCGCCGGGGCGTTCGCGCGCGGGCGTACCGGCGTTTCGGTGGTGGACACGCCTTCTCCCTTGAATCGGTCCCGGCTAGATCGGTGACGCGGTGGTTGACAGATGCGTCAGCTGGGAGCGCATCTGCGCCAGCGCGTCGGCCGGTGACTGCTGTCCGCCGAGGACGGTGGCGATGGCCGAGCCGGTGACGATCTCGAAGTTGGAGCCGGAACCGGAGTACCAGCCCGGCGGGTCGTAGACCGCGCCGTCGGCGGCCGCGGCATAGTTCGACTGCGGGGTGAGCGCCTTGTAATCGGCGCTGTCCCGGAACGGCAGCCAGGTCGGCACGTGACCGCCCTCGGCCCAGGTCTTACTCTGGTCCAGCATCGACTTGATCAGCAGCAGCGAGCGGTCCAGCCGCGCCGGGTCCACATTGGGCTGTTTGGGGATCACGAGGGTGTGCGAGTCGGCCTGCACGGCGTATTTCGAGCCGCCGTACAGGTTGGGGAACAATGTCATCGAGAACGGCATCTTGGCCGTCTGGAACGTGGAGATCTCCCACTCGCCCTGGAAGTAGAAGCCGGCCTGCCCGTTCGCGAAGGTGGCGATCGCGCCCTGGTAGTCGATGTCGGCCGGGAACAGCCCGCCGGCCGTGATGCTCTGCAGGAAGGTCAGCACCTGGGTGGCCTTGGCGTCGTCGAGGACGACCTTGCGACCGTCGTCGGTGAGCGTCTCGCCGCCGAGCTGGCTGTACAGCGACTGGAAGATCCGCCACGGGGTGGCCGTGTCCCCATTGATCGAGACGACCCCGCCGTACGCCTGGGTGACGGCCTTGGCCTTTTGCATGGCGTCGGTGAACTTCTCCGGGCTGTCCAGCGGGGTCAGCTGCCCGGCGGTGTCGAGCAGCCCGGCTTTCTGGCAGATGTCGGTGTTGTAGAACATCACGAACGGGTGGGTGTCGAGCGGGATCGCGTACGCCTTGCCGTCGACCAGGCCCGCCTGCCATGCCGTACCGGAAATCTTGTCCGGGGTGATGCCGTAGCGGGCCAGGTCGGCGAGCTGCAACTCCTCCAGCAGGTTCGACGCGACAAGGGTTTTCATCCGGGTCAGGTGCGAGATCGCCACGTCCGGCGGCTTGTCGCCGAGCGTGGCCAGCGCCAGCTTGGTGTAGTACGGGTTGCCCCAGGCGAGGGTCACGGCGCTCAGCGAGATCTGCGGGTTGGCCGCGCGGAAGGTCGCCAGCATCTGGGTCATCCGCACGCCGTCGCCGCCACCGAACAAATTCCAGTAGTCCAGTGAGCCGGCCTGCTCATGGCCGGTGCTGAGCCCACTGATCACCGGTGTCGAGCAGCCGGCCAAGCCCAGACCGGCGGCGGCGCCGACCGCCCCACGCAACAGGCTCCGCCGGCTGAGAGATGTCATGGTAGGAGCCTGCGCCGCGGCTCGCCGAGCGGTCCACGGTTTCGCCTTCGCAAGACGAGAAGGGCCACACGCGAATTGCGAACAGTTCTACGCCTGGACGAGGACGTCGCCGAACCATGTGCGTAGGGCGTCGTCGAGTGGTCCGGCGCCGTCGACCCAGGCGACCACCCCGTCCGGGCGGATTAGCATCGGCTGGTCGCTCTCGACCACGTGTAGCCGATCGGCGTAGGCGTGCGCGGTTGGGGCCGGCGTGTCGCACGTGCTACCTGTCCGGGGCCAGGCGCATCATGGCAGGCGAGCGTATCGACCACTTCTTCGTCGAGCATCGGGAGTGGGTCGTGGAATGCTTCGCCGCGGTCCCCGGCGGCTGACCGCCGCGACCGCGCAGCCTTCCGGAACCCGGCTCGTGACGGAAATCGCGGAGCCCGACGGCCCGGCTCGTGACGGAAACCGCGGAGCCTGACGGCCCGGCTCGTGATGGAAACCGCGGCGCCCGACGGCGCCGGAAAACCCGTGTATGAGCCGTCCACCAGGGCTGTGGCATGATGGCGCGACCGTTGACGCCAAGCACGAACGGTGAGGGGAAATGCTGCACCCCGGCCTGAGACTCGGCGAGCGTTACCGCCTCGATAACCGGATCGGCGCCGGCGGCATGGGCGAGGTATGGCAAGCCTTCGACGAGGTGCTCGGCCGGGTCGTCGCGGTGAAGGCCATGCTCCCCGCGGTCGCCGACGAGCCCGATTTCGCCAGGCGCTTCCAGATCGAGGCGCAAGCCATGGCCAGCGTCAACCATCCCGCGGTGGCCTCGATCCACGACTACGGGCGCAGCAACGGCGTCACGTTCCTGGTGATGGAGTTCATCGACGGCGAGTCCCTGGCCCAGGTGCTGCGCCGCTCCGGCCGGCTGAGCCCTGCGGAGACGATGCGCCTCATCGCCCAGGCGGCGGACGGCCTGCAGGCGGTGCACGACCGGGGCATCGTGCACCGTGACATCAAGCCGGCCAACCTGCTGATCCGTCGCAACGGTTCGCTGCTGATCACCGACTTCGGCATCTCACGCGCCTACGACAGCACGCATCTGACCACCTCAGGTGCGATCCTCGGCACCCCGACCTACCTGTCGCCGGAGCAGGTGCTCGGGCAGCCGGCAACGGCGCTCAGCGACGTGTATTCGCTCGGGCTGACCGCCTACGAGTGCCTCGCCGGGCGCCGACCGTTCGGCGGGGACAACCCGTATGCGGTGGCCTTGCAGCGGCTGCAGGTGGCGCCGGCCGCGCTGACCGGCTTCGTCTCCGGCCCGGTGCTCGCCGTCATCGAGTACGCCCTGGCCGTGGATCCGGCCAACCGGTGGCCGTCCGCTACCGCGATGGCCGACGCCGCCCGGGCGGCCGCCGTCTCACCCGCATGGCCCAGCGGACAACGACCCGCGGACGTCGGCGGATCTGCCCCGGTGGCCCCGGTCGCGGGCCCATCAGCAACGCCGTCAGGCTCTGTCCCGCCGGTGTCCTCGCCGTCAGGCCCCGTCCCGCCGGTGTCCTCGCCATCGGGCTCTGTCCCGCCGGTGTCCTCGCCATCGGGCCTCGTCCCGCCGGTGTCAGGCTCGGCCTCGCCGGCGTGGGGTTCTGTCTCGCCGGGACCTGGCCTGGCCGGGCCTGTGCCCGGCTCGGCCTCGCCGGCGCAAGGCTCGGTTTCGCCGGCGTGGGGTTCTATCCCGTCGGGACCCGGCTTGGCCGCCCCGGTGTCGGGTTCGCCGTTCTCGGGCCCGCCGGGTTCGGCCCCGTCGATCTCGGCTCCGCCGGGTTCGGTCCCGCCGGCACCGCCCGCGCCGAAATCTTCGCTGCGCCGACGATCGTTGATCGCCGCGGTACTGGTGGTTATTCTCCTGGGCGGCGGCTTCGCGGCCTGGAAGATTCGCGACCCGGGCGACACCGGCGGAGCCCGCGGACAGGCGACAGCCGGCCCCAGCACCGACCCCTCGGCCTCCGTCCTGCAGCAGGCAAACCTGGCGGCGTGCGACAAGTGGCTCTGCCCGACAAAGCCGCTGTGCTGGGGCGGATTGGTGGCGATGGCCGGGATCGCCGTGCCGCCCCGCCCGGTCGACTGCGCCAAGGCCCACTACTGGGAGACGTTCGTGGCCATCTACCGGCCGGCCGACGCGGCCGACACGCGCCAGGACGAATTGATGCAACGCGCCGACGTCAAGGCGGCCTGCTCGGCCGCGGTGATGGCGTCGCGCAGTAGCAAGCCGAGCGTCACCGAGGGCTGGGCACGCGATGCGTGGCCGGTGCAGTTGTCGGGAAACGGCGCGTGGTTCCTGCACTGCATCGCGTTCTCGAAGGGCGGCGAACGATCCGGCTCCGCCTTCCGGACCTCCTGAGCGGACGGGTACTACCAGCGACAAGTGGATCAATCCCAGGCTCGGCCCAGGGCGGCCAGCTGATCCTGGTATTCGATCCGGTCCCGCCAGGACGATGGCCAGGCGGGCATGCCGTATGCGGCGCCGAGGAACGCGCCGGCCAGGCACGCGATGGAGTCGGAGTCGCCGGAGGTGGCGGCCCCGCGGGCCAGGGCGGTGACCGGGTCGTCCGCGTGCCGGATGGCGCAGAGCAGCGCGGTGGCCAGGGCCTCCTCGGCGATCCAGCCGGCGCCGGTGATCCGGCAGGCGTCGTCGCCGTCGTCGGCCAGTTCCAGGGCCAGGTCAAGCCGGTCGAGGACGTCGAGGCAGTCGTCCCAGCCTTGGCTGATGTAATCCGCCGGGGTGGCGATGGAGGGCTGCTTCCAGAGCGTGTCCAGCCAGTCGCCGCGGTAGGTGCGGCGCTGGTCGTGGCATCGCTCGCGCAGCGCCTGGGGCAACGAGGCCGGCTCGGCGCCGGCGCGCAACAACCAGATGGCGTACGCGGTCAGCTCGCTGGCCGCAAGCGCGGTGGGGTGCCCGTGGGTCAGCGCCGCCTGTAGCTGTGCCAGACCCGCGAGCGTGTCGAGGTCGTAGCCGGGTACCAGGCCGACCGCGGCGACCCGCATGTTCGCACCGCAGCCCTTGGATCCCACGATGGTGGCCTGCGTCCAGGGCCCGCCTTGCGACAATGCGCCGCAGGCTCGCAGGCATGTCATGCCCGGCGCGCGGTTGTTGTCGGGGCTGGCGGCCCATTCGAGAAACCGCGCCCGCAACAACGGCTCGAGCACGGCCGCGGTCGGTGTCGCGGCGTCCAGCAGGGCCTTTCCCACCGCCAGTGTCATCTGGGTGTCGTCGGTGACCAGAGCGGGATCGCCCGTCAGATCGCGTGGACCGTCGGGCCCGTATCGGTCCCGGATTTCGGTGACCGTCATGAACTCGGTCGGCTTTCCCAGCGCGTCCCCATAGGCCAAACCGAACAGACAACCCGATGCCGCAGTCGACACAGCAACTCCTCCCCGCTGGCTGGACTGTAGTCCGTGCGCGCTTCAGCTCACGGAGGGCCGGAACACGTCGTTCAGCTCGGTGTGGGGGATCTGTTCTTGCGCGTACGTGAACGTGCCGCTCGCGCGTAACTCGTCGGCCGCCCGGCGCAGATGACCGTACATCGCTCGGATCAGGCTGCCGCCCACGGTCACCCGCCGGACGCCGAGATCGGCCAGTTCCGCCACGGTCAGGGTGCTGCCGGTGAGCCCCATGACCACGTTGAGCGGGCCGGTCAGCTCCCGGACCAGCAGGGCGATGGTGGCGGCGTCACTTGCGCCCGGGACAAAGGCGCAATCCGCCCCGGCCGCGAGATACGCGTTGGCCCGGTCGATGGCCTCCGCGACCGGCCGGCCGGTCAGCAGCGCGTCGGACCGTCCGACCAGGACAAACGGGTTGTCGGCGGGGTCGGCCACGGCGCGGGCGGCGGCGATCCGTTCGACGGCGAGCTGCGGGTCGTAAAGCGGCTTCGCCTGGTCGCCGGTGAAGTCTTCGATGTTGCCGCCCGCCGCACCGGCCGCCAGCGCCAGCGTCACCGTCTCGGCGACCGTTTCCGGCGACTCGCCGTACCCCTCCTCGAGGTCGGCGCTGACTGGCACGCGTACCGCGTCGACGATCTCACCCACCTGGCGCAGCATCACCGCGCGGTCGAGCCGCCCGCCCGGCTCGCCGTCGGCGAAGAAGTCATGGTCGGGGTGGCCGTGCGAGAACGCGATGCCCGCGCTGGTCGTGGCCAGCGCGGTGAAGCCGGCCGCCGTCAGCAGCCGCGCGCTGCCCGCGTCCCAAGCGTTCGGCAGCAGGAGACAACCGTCCTGGTGCATTTCGGTGAATAGTTGCGCGTGGGCCCGCCGCTGGTCGAAATCCGTCACGACCGGGACCCTACGACATCGGGGCCCGATCCGGCGGGCGTCAGGGTAGCCGGCGTCGGCCGGCGAAGCCGAGGTCGAGGCGGTGGTACCAGGCCAGTTCCCGGTCGCCTTCCAGCCAGCACAGCAGCACCGGCACGCCGTCGAGGTCGGCGGGGAAGTCGACCAGCAGCGGCGCCACGCCTTTTAGCTCCGCCCCGGTCTGCTGCACCTCGGTCATCAGCTCGTTGAGCCGGGCCTCGGCCGCCTTCCACTCGGGCAGGCCGCCGAGCGCGGTCGGCTCGCCGCCGGCGGTCAAGGCGGCGGACAACTCGACCGCGTCGGCCCGGACCACGATGAGTTCATCGAGCACCGGCCGCAGACGGGCCAGCTCCATCCGTGCTTGTGCGAGTGTGAAAAGCCCCATGGGTCCCAGTCTGTCAGCAGCGATGAACTTTCTCGGGATGGCATGCAACCGGACACGGGTGTGAGCTCGTGCTTATCGCGACCAAAACGGGATGGGGGCGGGCTCAGCATGAGTGAGCGCACCGAGCGGCACATGGCCTCGTTGGTGAGGGCACAGCATGAGTGAGCGCGATGCGGCTTTTGCCGAGTATTTTGCCGCTCGGTCGGGTGCCATGCGGGCGACGGCCTATCTCCTCTGCGGCGACTGGCATCGTGCCGAGGACCTGGTGCAGGTCGCGTTCACCAAGCTCTATCTGCATTGGAACCGGGTGAGTCGGCATGAGGCGCTGGATCCGTACACCCGCCAGGTGTTGATCCGGGCTTTTATCGACGAGGGGCGTTGGGGCTGGTGGCGGCGGGAGCGGACGCAGGAGGCGCCGATTGAAGCGCTGGCGGCTCCGGAGCCGACCGAGGATCGGGTGCTGCTGCTGCGGGCGCTTGCCGAGGTGCCGCCCCGCCAGCGCGCCGTGCTGGTTCTGCGCTACTGGCAGGACCTCAGCGTCGAAGCGACCGCGGCCACGCTGGGGTGTTCGGCCGGGACCGTGAAGAGCCAGGCGGCCCGCGGGCTGGACACCTTACGGGCGCTTGTCGCCCCATCTGTGAACGCCGAATGAGGAGCGAAACCATGGACGAGAACGAGTTGCGCGACGCCCTGCACACCACCATGACGCTGAGCCATGAGCCGCCGCCGATGGACTCCGCGGTGGCGGTCGGCGCTGGTCGCCGTGCCGTCCGACGCCGGGCCATGCTGGCCAGCGCCGGCACCGCCGCGGCCCTGGTCGCCGTGACGGTCGGTGCCGTACTTCCGGGACGTGGACTTTTCGGCGGCGGCGCACCGCAGAACGTCGCCGGGCAGCCCATGCCGCTGTCGACGTCGGCAGGGGCCGTCCCGGCGCCGACTCCGACCGCGCCGGGCGATGTCACCAAGCCGGTCTGGCCCACCGACGGGAGCGGCCAGCCGCAGCAGGACGCGACGGCCCGCTCGGGCCTGCGCTATGAGCAGGGCAAGCGCCTGCTCGACCAGCTGCTTGCCGTGGTGCCGGCGGGCTACTCGACGCCGACCGGGAGTACCGCGGAGGGAATCCCGTTGCAGAGTCATCAGGCCGCTGTTGAGGAGCCGGCTTGGGCGTACGAGGCGTCCGCGGCGATTCGGCGGGCCGGCGGCACCGGGCGGTTGCTGGTCGAGGTGCACACCCCGGGGAACAAGCTTTCGTCCGAGCCGTGCGCGTTGGCCCGCGCGTTCTGGGGGATGGGCGGCACGTGCCAGGTGGAACAGGTCGGCGACAAGCGGGTCGGCGTGGTGGTCAAGTCCGGTGGTGACGACCGGTTCAGCCAGTGGGCGGCCTACCGGTACGCGGATGGCACGGTCGTCTATGTCGCGCAGGCGCGCACCGACTCGAACGCCGAGCAAACCGCGACCCCGTTGGCGAAGGTGCCGCTGACCGTGCCGCAGCTAGCGGGCCTCGCCGTCGATTCCCGCTTCCACCTCAGCTGAGGGTGTTGGCCCGTACACGTTCGGTGTTGTTTGATCGTATGACCTATTTGGGATGACGCATTTGACCGCCTAGGACCCGCTAGTCCGAAAGATTTTCATGTTGCCCTCCTGCGCAGATCTATATATCTGCACATGTGGTTTCCCCGCCACATCCCCCGGTTCAGGAGGACCAGTGAAACAATCGGTTGCGGCAGTCAGTGCCGCACTACTCCTCAGCAGCGTGTTTGTCGCTGTCGGTGCCGGCTCGGCCGCCACGGCCGCCCCCGCCAAGCCGGTCGCACCGGCTGTGGCGGCGGCCAAGGCCCTGAGTCAGCATCGCCCCGCCCTGCAGGCCACCGCCGCGGACGCCTTCACCCTCAAGCAGGCGAGCGCCGACGCCAACGGCACCGGGCACGTGCGTTACAACCGCACGTACCGGGGCCTGCGGGTCTACGGCGGCGACGTCGTGGTGCACACGGCGCCGGACGGCTCGTTCCTCAAGGCCTCCGTCGGCCTGACCCGGCCGCTCACCCTCAGCGTCTCCCCAGCGCTGACGGCGGGCAAGGCCGCGGCAACGGCGAAGACCGCGTTCAAAGGCAAGATCACCAGCATTGGTACGCCGGAACTGCTCGTTGACGCGACCAGCGGCATCGGCAAGCTCGCCTACCAGACCGAGATCAAGGGCTGGGCCCCGGACGGACAGACCCCGTCGCGCCTGCAGGTAATCACGGACGCCACGACCGGCAAGATCCTCTCCTCGTGGGACGAGGTCGAGACCGTCACCGGCTCGGGCACCGGCCTCTACGTCGGCACCGTCTCGCTGAGCACCACGCAGGCGTCCACCAGCAGCTACAACCTGACCGACCCCACGCACGGCGGCGGCACCACCTGCGACATGAACAACGGCACCTCCACGTGCACGTTGTTCACCGACGCCGACAACGTGTGGGGCACCGGCTCCAACTCCAGCGACCAGTCGGCCGCGGTGGACGCGCACTACGGCGCCGCCATGACCTACGACTACTACCTCAACTCGTTCGGCCGGGAGGGCATCTTCGACACCGGCGTGGGCGTCCCGTCCCGGGTGCACTACGGCAGTTCCTATGTGAACGCGTACTGGGACGGCGCCCAGATGACCTACGGCGACGGCGCGAGCAACGCCGACCCGCTGGTCGAGCTGGACGTGGCCGGTCACGAGATGAGCCACGGCGTCACCGAGAACACCGCCGGGCTCAACTACACCGGAGAGGCGGGCGGCCTGAACGAGGCCACCTCCGACATCTTCGGCACCATGGTGGAGTTCTACGCCAACAACTCCTCGGACCCCGGTGACTACGACATCGGCGAGGAGATCGACATCAACGGCGACGGCACGCCGCTGCGGTACATGTACAACCCGACCCTTGACGGCAGCAGCCACGGCTGCTGGGCCTCGACGACCAACAGCGTCGACGTGCACTACTCGTCCGGCGTCGGCAACCACTTCTTCTTCGACCTGGCCGAGGGCACCGGCGCGACCGCGTACGGCACGTCCCCGGTCTGTGGCTCCGCCGCGGCGGTTACCGGCATCGGCCGCGCCAAGGCCGCCGCGATCTGGTACCGGGCGCTGACCACGTACTTCACGGCCACCACCCGGTACTACCTGGCGAGCAACCTGGCCAACACGGCGCGGGCGTACACCCTGTCGGCCGCCACCGACCTGTACGGCTCGTGCAGCACCGAGTACCAGGCGGTGCAGGCGGCCTGGACCGCGGTTAACGTCGCGGGCTCGGACAGCACCTGCACCAGCACCAACACGTTCACCATGTCGCTGTCGTCGACCTCCGGGTCGGTCGTGCAGGGCAGCAGCGTGGCCACGACCGTGGCGACCGTGAACTCCGGCACCGCGCAGACCGTGGCGTTCACCGCCTCCGGCCTGCCCACCGGCGCCACCGCCACGTTCAGCCCGACCTCGGTGACCTCGGGCGCCTCGTCAACGCTGACAATCGCCACCACCTCGTCGACACCGGCCGGCAGCTACGCCATCACGGTCACCGGCACCGGCACCTCGGTGACCCGCACCGCGACGTACACGCTGACCGTCACCGGCACCGGCGGTAGCACCTGCACCAGCACGCAACTGCTGGCCAACCCCGGCTTCGAATCCGGCTCCACGTCGTGGACGGCCACCTCCGGCGTGATCACCAGTTCCTCGTCGGAGGCCGCGCACAGCGGTTCCTACAAGGCGTGGCTCGACGGCTACGGCTCCACCCACACCGACTCGGTCTACCAGTCGGTGACGCTGCCGTCCGGCTGCACCAGCTACACCCTGACGTTCTACCTGCACATCGACACCTCGGAGACGACCACCAGCGTCGCCTACGACACGCTGAAGGTGCAGGCGGTCAACTCCAGCGGCACGGTCCTGGCCACGCTCGCCACGTACTCGAACCTGAACGCGGCTAGCGGCTACGTCGCCAAGACGCTCAGCTTCGCGGCGTACGCCGGTCAGACCGTCCGGGTCAACTTCCTCGGGGTGGAGGACAGCTCGCTGCAAACGTCCTTCGTCGTCGACGACACAGACCTGACCGTGTCCTGACCTAAACCCAAGCCTGGGGCCGGCCACCACGGCCGGCCCCAGGCCCTTGTCTGGAGCCGGAGCCGGTCAAGCGGCTGATGTAGGGTTGCATCTACGTAGATAGTGGCCGGGCTCAGAGAGGAACCATGTTCGTCGGTCGACACACCGAGCTGTTTCTGCTGGCGAGGCGGGTCGACCACATCACCCGGACTGGGACAGGCCTCGCCGTCGCGCTTCGCGGCCGCCGTCAGGTCGGCAAGTCCCGGCTCGTCCAGGAATTCTGTAACCGTTCCGGCTTGCCCTACCTGTACTTCACCGCCATCAAAGGCGCCTCGGTCACCCAATCGACGGCCCAGTTCCTTGCCGATTTGACCGAGTCGGACCTGTCGAACGACCACGCACTGCTGCCTGGCCCGCCGCCCTCCGGCGGTTGGGGTGGCATGCTGCGTGTGCTTGCCGACGCGCTGCCGGACCAACCGTGCATCGTGGTGCTCGACGAGTTGCCATGGCTTACCGAGCAGGACGACACCTTCGACGGGCAGCTGCAAATGGTATGGGACCGCCTGCTGTCCCGCCGACCGCTTCTGCTCCTGCTCGTCGGCAGTGACCTACCCATGATGCAACGCCTTACGGCGTGCGATCGGCCGTTCTACGGAAGCGCCGACAACCTCGTCCTCGGCCCCCTGAACCTCGCCGAGACGGCCGCCGCGGCCGGGCTAGCGGGTTCCGACGCCATCGACGCGCACCTGATCACCGGCGGCCTGCCGGGAATCCTGCTGCGCTGGCCGTCCGGGACCTCCGCCGACGACTACCTCCGCGACGAGTGCGCCGACCCCGCGTCGCCGCTGTTCGCCGTACCGGAGCAGTCCCTGGCCGCGGAGTTTCCCAACCCGGACATCGCCCGCCGCGTCCTGGAAGCGGTCGGCGGCGACGCCCGCACCTACGCGAACATAGCCAGCACCGCCGGTGGCCGCGGCGGATCGGTCAGCTCAGGCACCCTGTCCCCGCTGTTGCGGCAACTCACCGAGGACAAACAGGCCCTGGCCGCCGACCAGCCGCTGTCGACCAGCAGCGGCAAGCCCATCTTGTACCGGGTTGCCGACAGCAACCTGCGTCTCTACCTCGCCATCCTGCGCGACGTTTACACCCTGACCCAGCGTGGCCGACCCGACGCCGGCTACGCCCTGTTCCACAACCGGTGGACCAGCTGGCGTGGCCGGGCCGTCGAACCGCTTATCCGCGCCTCGCTGGAACAGGCCACGGTCAACAGGACGCTGCCCTGGCCGGATGCTCACGCCGTCGGTGGATGGTGGAACCGGCAGTTCAACCCGGAGATCGACCTGGTCGGCGCCGACCGAGCGCCCATCGAATCGCAGATCCAGTTCTGTGGGTCACTGAAATGGCTGGGAACACCGTTCGACACGCACGACCTGACCCGGCTCCGGGAAGGCGCCCGCCACATTCCCGGCTTCGACACCGCACACACCGGGCTGATCGCCGTCACCCGCTCCGGCGCGAGGCTTCCGGCCGACGCCATCGACGTCGTCTGGGGCCCCAACGATGTCGTAGCGGCCTGGCAATCCTGACCGCCGCGCCCGAGCGGTCCGCAGCTCGATGAGGCGTAGCCACGCTCCGGACTAGCCACGTCGGACCCAGTCACCGTGGCCGGCCCGAGGTCCGTGCGGATCTTGGACGCCCGGATATCGGCTGCGGGTGGATTGGGGCGGCCGTAGGGTCTTGCGGTTGTGAGCGGTTTTGTCGAGGGTGTTGTTCCGGCTCGGCTGGGTGTGGCGTACCGCTGGCTGTTGGGGTCTTCGCTCGTGACCAACCTCGGCGATGGTGTCGCCGTCGCGGCCGGGCCGCTGTTGGTTGCCTCGTTGACCGATGACCCGTTCCTGGTCGCGCTCGCCGCCCTGCTGCAATGGGCGCCCCCGCTGGTGTTCGGCCTCTACGCGGGGGTGCTTTCCGACCGGCTCGATCGGCGTGTGATCGTGATGGTTGCCGACGGGTTCCGGGCCGTGGTGCTCGTTTTGCTGGTCGCCACGATCGTCACCGGTACCGTCTCGGTGGCCGTGGCGCTGCTGGCGTTGGGGCTGCTCGCCACCGCAGAGGTGTTCGCCGACAACACTTCCAGCACGTTGACGCCGATGCTGGTGCCGCGCGACGATCTGGCGCTTGCCAATGCTCGGTTGCAGGGCGGGTTCATCACGTTCAACCAGTTGGTCGGCCCGCCGATCGGGGCTGCGCTGTTCGCCGCCGGCCGCGCGGGGCCGTTCGTCACCGAAGCCGTCCTGGTGGCCGCGGGCGTGTTGCTGGTCTCGCGGGTCGTGTTACCCGCGCACGGCCGGGCGGTCGCCGCCGTCGTGGGCGGGGTGCGGCAGGACATGGTCGAGGGCTTCCGGTGGACGGTGCGCAATCCGGCCGTACGCACGCTGGCCCTGACGATCCTGATCTTCAACGTCACCTTCGGCGCGGCCTGGTCGGTGTTGGTGCTTTACGCCACCCGACGGCTTGGGCTGGGCGTGTTCGGCTTCGGCCTGGTGAGCACGATTTCCGCGGCCGGCGGCCTGGTCGGGACCGCCCTGTACGGGTGGATCACCAGCCGGGTGAGCCTGGGCAATGTGATGCGGGCCGGCCTGATCATCGAGACGTTGACCCACCTGGCGTTGGCGATCACCAGGTCGGCGTACGTCGCCTCGGTGATTTTCTTTGTCTTCGGCGCGCATGCCTTCGTTTGGGGGACCACCTCGATCACGGTGCGCCAGCGCGCGGTGCCGACCCATTTGCAGGGCCGGGTCGGCAGCGTCAACACCATCTGCGTCTACGGCGGCCTAGTTGTCGGATCCGGCGTCGGTGGCACCCTGGCCAGCCATTACGGCGTCACGGCGCCGTTCTGGTTCGCCTTCGCCGGCTCGGCGCTTTTCGTCCTCCTGCTGTGGCGCGAGCTCACCCGAATCGCCCACGCGGACCAACAGCCGCAAGCGTCCGCCTAGCCCGGGCACGCCGCCCGGTCCACGCCGCCCGGTCCACGCCTGTGTGACAAATCTTATGCAAATCGGCGTGATCTGAATCAATCAATGGTGGCCGCCGTCTTTCGGTTAAGCGCAACTGGGCGTACTGAAGGGCGGTCCACCACGATGGACGGGAAGTTTCCGGCCGCAGTCGGCATTGTCGGCGCGGCCGCCGCGCTGCCGGGCACAACGATGCCGACCGACGTGCTGCAGGAGCGGCTGAGCGCTGCGGGTTTCCCCCTTTTGACGGGCGTACTGCGCAGGGCCACCGGGATCGAGAGCCGCCGGATCGCCGCGGACGACGAGTTCCCCTCGACGCTGGCGGCCGCCGCGGCGGAGAAGTTGATAGCGGCCAAGCGGATCGACCGCTCCGAGATCGACTTGCTGATCTTCGCCTCGGCCAGCCGTGACATCGTCGAACCCGCCACGGCTCATATCGTGCAATCCATGCTCGGCACCGACGCGCACGCCTTCGACATGTCCAACGCCTGCAACAGCTTCCTGAACGGCCTCGATACGGCCCGGGCGCTGATCCTCGCCGGTCGCGCGCGACGCGCCCTGGTGGTCACCGGCGAGACACCGACCCGGGCGCTGCGCTGGGAGCCGCGGGATGCTGCGGCCTTTCGGGATTCCTTCGCCGGTTACACCTTCGGGGACGCCGGTGCGGCGGTCCTGCTCGAACCCGTCAGCAGCGGCGGGATCCAGTACGTCGATACCAGCACGCATTCCGAGTTTTGGAACGCCGGCGGAATCATGGGCGGGGGGTCCCGCTTCCCGCGCAGCGCCGAGCACACCTACTTTAGCGGCGACGGGAGCGACCTCAAGGATGCCTTCGAGAAGGTCGTTCCGGACGCGATTGCGCGACTGTTCTCCGCCACCGCGACGTCCTGGGACGACTACGCCTGTGTGCTAGTCCACCAGGTGACGCTGCCCTATCTTGACCGCTTTGTGGAGAGCACCGGCGCACCCCGCGACAAGATCGTCGTGACCGTCGCCGAGCTCGGCAACGTGGCCAGCGCGACCATCCCGGTGCAGCTTGCCGCGGTCTACGACCGGTTGGCGCCGGGCGACCGGGTGCTGTTCATCGGTCTCGGCGGCGGTATCAGCATCATGATGATGGTGTGGGAGAAGGCGTGACCAGCCGGGCCCGTCGTCGTGACCGGCTCGTCTATCTGTCCAGCCATCCGGTGTTACTGACGCTGTTGGCAGTGTTGCGTTCCCGCGCGGTCTGGCGGGCGCGAGGCGTGGTCGTGGTGAACGACACGGACGTTTTCCTGGAGACCCTGAGCCGATTTCCGCTGGACCGTACCGATCCTCGGTCGACGGGCGGCGCGGCCCGTCGGGCCGGCATCGGCCAGTTGCTCTTCGACCAAGACGGCGACGAGCACCGTACGGCTCGCCGCGAGCTGTCCGAGGAGTTGGGCCAGTCCGGAATCGGCAAGCTACGGACCGCCTGGGTCGGCGTCCTCGAGCGGAGGATTCCCCAGGTCGTCGACGGCGGACTCGACGTGGTGGCGTTGGCCGCGGAACTCAGCGGCACGACCGCGGCCGCGCTGCTCGGCTGCTCCGCCGACCCCCTGGCGCTGGCCGCCGCCGCAAGAAGGGCAGCCGCGATCACCGTACGAGACGAATTGCCCGGTCGCCGGCTTCGTGGCCGATCGCTGCCGCGCGCCGGGGCGGAACTGATGGATCTTCTCGGCGACTCGCCCTGGCCGGCGGGTATCGCCACGATGACCGCGATAGCGGCGATCAACACGACCGTGGCGGCGATACCGCGAGCCGTTGCGTGGTGCGCCGACGACCGGCTCTGGGGCCGCGTGGAGGATCCCGAAGTTCGTTCTCGGCTGGTGATTGAGCTGCTCAGGGTGCTTGCGCCGAGCCCGATCCTGCCACGCGTGGCGGCGGCCGACGGGACGGTCGGCGGGTGTCCCGTCCGCAGCGGAGATCGACTCGTGCTCGTCGCCCGGCACGCCGCTCGCTCCTACTGCGCCGACCCGGACCCGGATCATCCGCAGCCGCCGAGCATGGCCCACCTAGTCTTCGGAGCGGGCCGCCACACCTGTCCCGGAACAGCGTTGGCACGCTCCCAGATGGAGGACGTTCTGGCCATGCTCGCCCCGTACCGGCCGGTGGTCTGCGAGGCCCGGGTCGACCGTCGCGCCGCGCTGCCGAGTTGGCGCCGGCTGGTGGTCCGAGGAGACGTTCGTGCCGTCTGAGAATTTCGTGCCGATCGTCGCCGAGCGGATCCGCGCCAATGCGCAACAATTCCACGACAAGGCCGCCTTGGTGTTTCCCGCCGAGGCGGGCCCGGCGCGCGTGCTTACCTACGCCGAGGTGTACGCGGAAATCGAGGCGCTCGCGGGCGGGCTGGCCGGTGCCGGGCTCCGGCGGGGCGACCGGACGATCGTCATGATCCCGGTCGGGCCGGAACTGATCGTGACCGTGCTGGCGTTGCTGCGGATCGGTGCCGTGCCGGTTGTGGTTGACCCCGGGATGGGGCTGCGGCGCATGATGCACTGCTACCGCATGGTCGGCGCGGTGGGTTTCGTTGGCGTTCCCCTCGCCCACATCGTGCGGCTGCTGCGGCCGGTGACGTTTCGTCGAGTCCGGATCGCCGTGACGTGTGGGCGACGCTGGTTCTGGGGCGGTCACACGACTCGGGCGCTGGCCGCCGGGCGATTGCCGGCTCCTGACGCCCGGGCCACCGCGGACGACCTGATCATGATCAGCTTCACCACCGGGAGTACCGGGCCCGCCAAAGGCGTCGAAATCACCTATGGCGCGCTGGTCGCGACGGTGACCGAGATTCAAGACCTTTACGGCCACACCGCCGACGACGTGTGCCTGGCAACCTCGCTGCCGTTCGTCTTTCTGCACCTGCTCGTGGGCGCGACGACGGTAATGGCGCCGATCGACTTTGGGAAGGTGGCCGTCGCCGACCCGACGGTTCTCGCCGCCTTGATCGAGGACTACCAGGTCACCGCGATGTTCGGCTCGCCGACGTTGATCGATCGGTTGGTCCGCCACCTGAAGAGCAACGCCGTTGGGCTGCCGGCGCTGCGCTGCCTGGTGACCGGCGGCGCGCCCGTGCCGGCCGAGACCGTGAAGCGGCTGCTCACCGCCGTTCCCCACGGGCGGGCAATCGTCACCTACGGCACCACCGAGGCGACACCCATCACGGCGATCGACTGTGTCGAGCTCGACACCACCCAGCGCATGACCGAAACCGGGCACGGCGTGTGCGTCGGTCGGGCCGTCGCTTCCGTACGCCTGCGGGTGGTCTGTATCGACGGCGCGACCGTGACCGACGTGCCTGCGGGCGCCGCCGGCGAGATCATCGTCAGCGGCCCCACGGTCAGCAGCCGGTACGCGGCTCCGGCGGAGGCCAACGCCGCCATGAAGATCCGCGATGGTGATCGGCTGTGGCACCGCACCGGCGACATCGGCCGTCTCGACGAGCAGGGCCGGCTCTGGTTCTACGGGCGTGCCGCCGACACCGTCCGGACCGCGGACGGTCCTCTGCACACGGCGCGCTGCGAGGCCGTGTTGGATGCCCACCCGGCGGTTCGGCGGGTCGCGCTGGTCGACGCCGGCCCACCCGGCCGGCCCGAGCCCGTGGTCTGCGTCGAATTGATGCCGGACGTGCCACCCGACGCGCAGAATCGGATTCTGGGTGAACTGGCCGTCCTGGCCGCGGCCGTTGACGTGACCCGGTCGCTGCGGAGATTCGTGCTGCATTCCGGATTTCCGGTGGACATCCGGCACAACGCCAAGATTGATCATCCAGCGCTGGCGCGCTGGGCCGCCGGGCAGCGCCGCCGCTTGCGGGGTCTGCCCGATCTGGGGGTACGCGGATGAGGGTCCTGATCACCGGCGCTACCGGCTTCCTCGGCGGCTACCTGGTCGAGGAGTGCCTGCGGCGGCACGACCGGGTGCGGGTGTTGGTCCGGCGACCCGGCGACGGCGATCGGTGGCGAGCCCACCCGGAGGTAGACGTCGCGTACGGTGACCTGACCGACGCCCGTTCGCTGCACGCCGCCTGCGATGGTGTGGACGCGGTGATCCACTCCGCGGGTCGGGTGCGCGAGTTCGGCAGCCGCGCCCAGTTCTGGTCGGCGAATGTCGACGGCACACGCTTGCTGCTGGACGCGGCACGCGCCGGCCGGGCCGGGCGCTTCACCTACGTAAGCAGCCCGAGCGCGGTGATGACCGGCGGCGATCAGCGAAACATCGACGAGCGAACGCCCTACCCCGGTCGCTTCGTGAACCGATACGCGGAGTCCAAGGCCGTCGCGGAACAGGCCGTTCTCGAGGCGAACAGCCGCGAACTGGTCACCTGCAGCGTCCGGCCGAGGGGTATTTGGGGACCGCGGGACCGGCACGGGATCCTGCCGCAGGTGCTGCGCAGGCTCGCCCACGGTTCGCTACCGGACCTGTCGGCGCAGACGCCCGTCCACGCCTCACTGTGTTACTGCGTGAACGCGGCCCACGCCTGCCGGCTCACCCTCGACTCGGCCGAGGTCGGCGGTCGTGCGTACTTCGTCGCCGACGCCGAGACGGTGGACGTATGGCACTTCATCCGCCAGATCGCCGAGATGTTCGGGCTCACCCCGCCGACCCGCCGGGTCTCACCCGTGCTGATGCAGACGATGGCAGGCCTGGTCGACCAGGTTTGGCGCCTGCCGGTGCTCGCCGCCCACTGGGCACCGCCGCTGTCGCGCTACGGCTTGTCGCTGCTGACCCGGACGACGACCTATGACACCAGCGCAGCCAGCCGCGACTTCGGATTCCGGCCTCCCGTCGATCAGTCCACCGGGTTACGGCTCGTCAAGGAGTGGGTGGACGGCACCGGGGGAGTCGCGGCGTTACTGCGAGGGGCAGGGTCATGAGGTTCGTCCGTGACATCACCCCGATCGAGCGCGGCTATCTCGCCACGGCGGCGCTGGCCCCTCCGTTCGCGATCCAGCTGGTGCTGAGCGGGAGCGGCCCGATCGACGAGGACCTGCTGCGACACGCGGCGGGGGTGGCGGCAGACGTCTGCCCGGGGGCCCGGCTGGTTCGGCGCGGCAGCCGGTGGATCGACTCGGGCACCGCGCCGCCGGTGACCGCCGGTGCTTCCTCGTCGGCGCTGGACGAGGTGCTGCGCCGACCGCTCGATATCGTCCGGGGACCGTCCTGCGAGATAGTTCTCCTCCGCGGCGAACGCACCACGGTCGTCTTCCGGGCGGCGCACGCGACGATGGACGCCCGGGGAGCGCTCGGCTGGGCCGGTGATGTCTTCCGAGCGCTTCGCGGTGAGACTCCGCTCGGCGCGATGTCACCGATGGCCGACCACCAGCTCCGGCAGGGGCTCGGTGTGGCCGCGGGCAGGTTGCGGACACCGCTACGTTGGCCGAGCCCGCTCGACGGGGCGTCAAGCGAGCGCGGGTATGGCTGGCTTCGGCGGACCCTGCCCGGGCGCCACCACGCTCTGGTGGCCCGCTTGGCGAGCGGCGTCGCGGCGAGCACCGGCCGCACCGCCCGAGTCATGATCCCGGTGGATCTTCGCAGGCACGTTCCCGCTATCGCTTCGACGGCCAATCTCACTCTGCCGGTGTTCCTCGAGGTGACGCCCGGTCGACCCTGGACCGAGACGCATGCCGCCCTGCTACGTGCCTTGGCCGCCGACGGTGAACTCCGCTCGAGCGCCGCCGAAGGATTCGCCCGCTACCTGCCGACGGCCGCGCTGCGGGTTGGCATCGACATCACCGAGCGGCTCACCCGACGCCTCGACCGGTATCCCGCCACAGCCATCGTGTCCCACCTGGGGCGGGTGGATCTCAACGACTTCAGCACCGGCTCGTTCAGCGCCGAGACGCTCTACGCGATGCCCGTTCACGCGCCTGTGGCGCCCATCTCGTTCGCCGTCACCGAGTTGCCCGCGCACACCGAGGTCACCATGTCGTACCAGGCCGGCGCGGGTGCGGAGCAGGCCGCGACGGCGCTGCTGGACGCCGTTCTCGGCGACGGCGACGGCGACGGCGGCGATCTGCATAGCGCGGTGCGCTCGACAGCGCACGAGACCGTGGTGGATCTTCTCGACCGTCAGGTGCGGCAAAATCCGGACGCGATCGCGTTGATCTGCCCCAGCGGCACCATGACCTACGCCGAGCTCGACCGGCACTCGGATGTGGTTGCCGAGTGCCTTCGCCGCGCCGGCGTCGAGCCCGGCGACGTCGTGGGCCTGCTCGCCGAGCGATCCGCGCTGGCGATCAGCGCGGTCTGGGGAGTCCTCAAAGCGGGCGCCGCCTACCTCCCGCTGGATTCCTCGTTCCCCGACAACCGGTTGCACCTGCTGCTCGCGGACGCGCAGGTGGCGGTATGCCTGACCGATCGGGAGCTCGCTCACCGGGTCGGGAACCGCACCGCCCTCACGTTGCCGGACCTCACGGCCGACGCTTCGCCGACGCGGTCGGTCCGTCCCGGTCTCACCGACCGGGCCTACGTCATCTACACCTCCGGCTCGACCGGCAAGCCCAAGGGCGTCGAGATCGAGCATCGCAACCTCGCCGCCTACGCGGCCTGGGCGCTGCCTCGGTACGGCGTCACCAGCGCGACCCGCTTCGCGCTCTTCACCTCGATGGCGTTCGACCTCTCAGCCACCACCATTTTTCTGCCCCTGCTGGCCGGCGGCAGCCTGACCCTGATCCCCGGTGTGCTGACCGCCGCCAAGCTGCAACAGGCGCTGGACGGCGGTGTCAACGCGCTCAAGCTGACACCGACCCATCTCGACCTGATCGTGGGCTTCGGCCCGACGACCGGCGGCCTGGACGTCCTGGTGGTGGGCGGCGAACAGCTGCCCGGGCCGCTG
>Ga0307512_10002934_pt1 | contig 20607 bp, 18 predicted proteins | sample 14_EM_MG_FD_200267 | JGI IMG/M metagenome (GOLD analysis project Ga0307512, IMG submission 200267) | Populus trichocarpa ectomycorrhiza microbial communities from riparian zone in the Pacific Northwest, United States - 14_EM | ecosystem: Host-associated > Plants > Roots > Unclassified | place... | reverse complement strand
TACGTACCGGCTTCGTTGATGAAGGTTTTGTCGAAGTCGGGGAGGGGGGGCGGGTTGGTTTGGGCTTGGTGAGACATGGTGGTGGGTTCAGCGCATTGTTGGTGGAGATGGGTGGTGGGGCTCTGTAGCTTCCGTGGTGATGGTGGAGGTATTGCTGAGAGAGTATACAGAGGATATATCGGTATGAGGTACTTGGTGACTTGTGAAGTTGAAGGGTTAAAGGTTGAAGACTAAAGGTTGAAGGATGAAGGATGGGAGGGCGGATTACGGGTTGTCAACGGCTCCTCACGTCATTTCGTCTTCTGGCGATCAGGTTTATGACCAGGGATCAGGGTTCCCGCCTTGCTGCCCCACCACAATCCCAGCTGAGGGATGCAATATGTGTAGGATTCTGCAGCAGGTAGGTAGTATTTACACGCACAGAAGAATATGTTACAGTAGTGCTCCAGGGAGCGAAAACGACAACCATCGTATCACCCAACGACCTAACAATACAGAGAGCAATCAGAGATGTGTAGCAAGACAGATCCACCAGGCAACAACGCCTCCTCTTTTATTCCGATGGTGAAGGAAGAAAAGGTTTTCTTTAAGGAATCATATCGCAAAAAATCGACAACCCCCGCCCGCACCTGCTTATCCAGCCCATAAGGAAACAAAAAACACCCCCCCCAGAACCCATACGCCGCGCACCCAATTCACACTGTGCTGTGGAATGCTGTGAGCCAGCACGACATCCAATAACAAAAGACCCAACCCATGCAAAGCTACTATTCACGGCACCTTCTTTCTCCCCGTCCAAGCCCCAAATTCCATGCACTCCCCATTTCTCAGCCCGTTATTTTCGAACCAGCTCCGCATCATGTCCCGATACCACCCGTCCCATTCGTCGAGGTTTATATCGTCTGCTTCGCGCAAGATCGGTTCCAGCGCCTCTATCAGTTGTGCGAACGTCAGCTTCGCGAGGTACCGAATCGCGCGCTCCTCGTTCGTCAGTGGACTTGGAAAGTTGCTGCTGTCTCCCGAAGTCGAAGAGCTCTTGTTGCTGCTGAAATGGTGATGGTGGTATGACGATGCGCTGATGCTCCCTCCCCGTTTTCGGGGAAACTTTTTCGATGTGCTGTCGAAAGATTCCACACTGGACCCGCTGGTGCTCCGCCGGTTTGAGCACATTGATGATGAGGATTCGGATGTGGAGTCGGCGTTGGGGGATTCCCACCACACCGCATCGAATGGGAGGGCGACCCGTTTCGAGTGTACCTCCGTCATTCCCTCCTCCCCTACAAAACTTGCGCCGACGAGTGTACACGGTACTGGTGGAAGATCTCGCTTTACCAGCGCTTTTGTTATGCGGTCGTTCCATTGCTGGATGAAGTTGTTTTCAGAGTTGGGGTGGAATTGGGTCATTGAGGTAATTTCGTAGGCTCCTGTACCCGGAGTATAGGATGTCGAAGTGCGCTGAAGAGTTCGGATGACATAGTCATCTGGCACCAAAGGTTAGCTGCCATAACCAACTCAGCGAAGGTAACTGCGTACTGCATTGGATCTCAAGTAACCCTCCAGGCTTGACAATTCGTAGGATCTCGCTAATGACGTCTATATACATCTTCTTTGATGGATAGCACAGCGTCATGTCTCTACAGAACACGAGGTCGAAAGCATTGTCCTCGAAAGGTAATGGGATGGTGATTAGGTTGTGCTTCACGAACTTGAAATCCACGCCCTTCATGTCCATATGAATATCCACCACATCCATACCCGTAAACTTCACATTCGACCGCCCCATCTTTGCGAATTCGTCGGCCATGCATGCACTCCACAGCCCGCTGCCACATCCCAATTCCAGCACCGTATCCGGGATTTTTTCCACGCTGAAATCGATGCTGGAGTAGCCTCCCCAGAGCTCACGGCTCAGTTCGTGCCAAAGCGTTTGCCGGCTCAATTCCTTGATGTCGCATGGGAGGCAGTATGGGGTGGAATCGTCATTGTAATATTTCCGACCGTTTCGCGTGACAATGGTGGGTTTTGGAGCTAAGTTTCGTTTTCGTGACCGAGCGGCCGGCGAATCTGGTGGTGGATTCATCGGGTAAGGTTGAGGATCTGAGACAAACACGAACCCAAATTCCATATGGGCGTTTGGTGTGGTGTCGCTCGGGTTGTTCGTGGTGGTGGGGCCTATAACGGCCTTTAATAGAAGGGAGGGAAAAACCGGCGGCCCTTGAAGGAGCTGTGCGCCGGATTTGAGCGAATGCGAAGAAGCTAGAGGCTGTCCCCAGAAAGGGAGCGCTAAACAGGTTCTGTCAGTTTGGCAGATAACTAAGCTAGCGAACTGACAACAACGGCCGACGGGGGGCGGCTGGGAAAGCAAACAAAAGATCAGCCATTTGGGCACACGGCTGGGCGAGATTAGATACCTAATTACGCGAAAAAAATCCGAGCTGAAGAAATGTGACGAAGCAATTTATCGACCCGAAATGGCGAGAAAGTGGTGCTCGCTGGAACCCGGTAGCAAATGAGAGTCGCGTTTCAGGCTTTCTAGTTGCAGTGTCTGCCTGGCGCGGTTTCGGGTCTTCGGTCGTTGAGGTTGTTTTGAGGAGGTGCTGTGGATGAAGATCTGTTATGGCCCGGGGTCACGTCTCCCAATTCAGTGGAAAAACCCAGCAATCTGGTTCGACCGAAGGCAGAGGACTTTCAAAAAGCAACCAATTCAATAGCTTGTAGAGTGATTTCGGGTGAACCAAGTCGACACTATGGGTGAGGGAGAGAGGTCAAACAGTGCTGCTTTGGGAAGAAGATGATGGAAGCCGAAACCGTGAGGAGTGAGGAGTACTTGTACCTAATATATGGGTGGAGCAGATGGACGCAACACTGTGGTAAGGTAAGGCTGTTTGCATGTGACGAAAAGGAGCGAGCGCAGGCGAAAGAATATATTTAAACTTAAGTGCGAAGTGGGTAAGGACTCAGGTACAACCCCACATAAGCAAGCAATATCCCGGTGGTGAGGATGGACTTTCAGCATGGAAGTACCCGGTGTGAGCGAGTTCGGGATGGAAGCTTAGAACAGTCACGAATACGTGTATGTACTCTAAAGCACTTACGGATTCTCACGTGACAAGCCAGCTCATCCGGCGGTAGATTTGCTCACAGAGGGAGCTGACTCTCAGGCATTGGGGTGAGGATGACGGCAAAGGGTGTACCTGTGCAATTGGAGAAGATGTCGTTCACATAGGGTGGTAAAGAAGAAGAGAACCATACTGAATTTGCCGCCGCAACATGGAAACATTTCTATGGGTGTTTACAAGTTGGTATTTGATTTAACCCGCCAGAACCATGATTCGCAAACAAGCACTGGAACCAGAACCTACTCAAGGAAACAAAACATGTACGCGACTTATAAAAGAGAGGTGGATATCTTGCTAGAGGTGGTAACCGGCTTTTCTCTACATTCATCGTCTTCCCTCGAGCTTCCCGGGAAGGTGAAAATTTCATTCTTGATAAATCACGCAATTGAAGTCTGGTATATATAATCAGGACTTGAGTGGCAGAAGATAACACTCATGATATCACTCACGCTCGGGCCTCCAGCGGGAGGATCTACTCGGTAATAAAGTGTGTAAGCCACTGTAGGAACCTGTGGGACCACAATTTTAGTCCATGCCGTCTGACCGAGTATATATGGTAGTTATCCTGTATCGGCAAAAGACTTTGCACTCGAGATTGCCAATGAAATCTTGATGTAAACCATAATTAAACAAAATATAGGCTTTTGCACAGTGATAAACCGGATGGTGGAGGTCATCTGAAGGAAAGCATTAAATTTGCTGTCGATCTTCTGAAGCCTCCTTTTTCTGATAGTTTGGCTCGTACGCCGTATCATCACAACCCTCGCCCTCCTTCTTCTGCTCCTCACCATCATTGCGTTCACCGATACTTCCTGGTTTGTCTCGGGGTTGTTCGTCCTTTTGTGAGCCCGTCCAGTCATAGCCAGCCGCCCAAGATACTCCCCGAGCTCGCGGCTGCTTCTTCCGAATTCCTGCCGTCGAAGAACCCAATCAGCAGTTTGGATCTGGTGCTTGTAATAGTTGATCCGCAAGTGAATTGTTTCGGCTTCGGTACGCAACTACTGAAACCGCAAGTACTTTCGGGCCCTTCTGTCTCTTTTGTCGCCATATTCTCCAAACCACATCTTCAGGTATAACTTCATAACATCTTCATCCTTTAGATGCATAATGTCCGGCACAAAGGTCCATGGAAAGATAACTGACTTGCAAAGGGGCGTTCATCGGTTCACCCCATAATTTTGCTCCATGCTCGGTCAGATGTTTTATGCTACTCTGAGATATATCACAGTTGTTCATTATCGTAGACAGGGTGATCCGTCAGATCCCACAAACACTCAGGATAATACCTATCGTTAGAAGTAGTTAGCCACACATATAGGAGGTCGTTGGGAACAATAGACAATCCTATGGATCGCACAAAAATGGCGCCCTTTATAAACATTTGGGCCTGTACCAGTTAGCTTCATCGCTGACGGACTTCGGCAGTAACTGATGGGGCTAGCTCATGTGCTCTGGTATCTGTAGTGATTGTACAGATATGTGAGCGTAAAGCAAAACTGCAGTAAATGATTCCTATGCTCTTGGAATGCGTCTAACTCTAAACTGGTGATAGGAAACGTAGATGTCTGACATTGCGTTCGTAGATGTTTAGGTGAATTTTTCGGGTGAAGATTTTCGTCCTGTCTTCAAAACACTCAACGCAATGGCCGAAGCCACGGAAAACATTTCTCACTTCACCCATGTGTGTGCCATTCCGGCGGCAATTGCGAGTAATCCCTCTACCAAGCCAGCGGCCATAATACCCGAATTTTCGACGGGCATTCTTCCACCAACCGCTACCACAACATAAGTATAGAGGGGACTCGCTGTAGGGCACCAGGAATATAGCAGGTCGGGGGTAAATGTGGCCGGTAATCTGGCTGCAATCACTCACTAGGCGTTCGAACCGCCCCAATGCACCGAAAGACGAACGTAGGTAGTGTGAATGAAGGCGCGGGTCATTGACCGATAATTGCGGTGGATGTATACCGCAATTAGATTAGCCAAGGCAATTGGTTTCAAACGCCTCATTCGAAACGTGGGGTTCGGGAACGTGGAAGCTAGAGTACGTGTCGGTGGGTCGGGTCGGGTAGCGACGATCCGCCATTGAGAGGGGTCTCGCAGCAAAAGACTCTGAGTGTTTTCAATTCCAGCCAACGAAGTTCTCCAGAGTCTCAGTTAGACGCTCACTCAATGAGTCTGCACAGCGCAAAGAAAAAGGCGTCTAGAAGCGCTGCACGCTATCGTGACCGCCTGCCTGATCCGAATGCACGAGCAGCAAGGCAAAGCCAAAACACACTAACCGCACAAGACGGTGTTGCCAAGCCGCTCGATCCCGCCCCAACGTCCCGGTAACATCTCGGATCCAAGCTGAGGTTTAGCGGAAACTTGGAAACTGGAGGCGGGATGCGTTTTATTCCATGTCGTTTCTAGAAGCTAAAGCCGAGTAGAGTCCCCAGCTCCCAACGGGAATCCCGGATCCCCGCTGCCCATCCCCGCTGCCCGCCGGAGAGCGGTAATAGGCGGTGTGCGTCCCCACGTTTTTACGTAATAGGCAATGTAAGTCAATTTCAAATACGAGCGAGCTGGTGCAGGTCTCCATGGAAGATCGGACATTCTGCGCGCGTATCGTATTGATAGTAAGTTCTCTGAGGATCTTATCACCGTGCAAACCATTTCACTAGTCTGAAGAGCACTTACGCCTCGGTTGTGTGCGGTGCCACTCACTCACTGCATATGGAGCCGATGATTGGGAGCCCAAAATTGCCGCTGTCAGATCATAAGGATAAGGCATCGGCTCTTACCATTAGGAGCTAGCATGCATAAAATTCGCCGTTCTGTTGCATCCGTGCAGGTCCGTCGGTGCACGTGGCATCACTCGAGGCCAACAAGGTAACTTCAGTACAAATGACAAATAAATCAACTCAATCGCCCCTGCTGATCGTCAAGTATTTGACAACCTCTAAGGCCATTTATGGCAGCAACACCTTTTTTTATTCACCATCACCCACTACCACTATAACTGATACACTTACCGTCCTAACCTCTACTCAATGCCATCGGGGTATGCCATTGGGGTGGGGGGGCTGCTATTCCTATGTCACAGCCAGCTATCGCGACTCCTGATAGATGCAGAGCGTAGTGTGTGTGGGCTTTATGGATCTCGATGGCCATGCTATTCTAATAGGAGGTTAGAACGTTACCGGTCACCCGTGATCTATGTTTATAGCTAAAGAGCGTCATCTCAAGCAGGTTCGCAAATAAAATTACTCATCTTATCATCTCGACCTTGTGGAGGAAAGATGGCTGGAGATAGGAGGGCGGTGGGATCTTGCAGTTATGCACTCAATTCCACTTGCAGATCCTTGAGTAGTAGAAATCGGGCCGCTGACGGATAGCCTGGCCGATCTACAGACAGATCGGAGCAGCTGGAGCGGCTTCAAAAAGAGGCTTTTTTCTAACCAGGATGAAACTCTACGATGGGAATGTGCTCACTAGAACGCTAGTTAATCAGGTTCAGTCAATGCTTCGACCGGCAATCCCGTATCCGCTCTAAAACTGCTCAACCAGTGGAAGTGAATGCTCCATGCGGGGTAATGGATACCAGCTGCCATAGGCCATTTATGCATATTCCGCAGTACAATGTCGCACATGCTGTCCATCGCCACGTTTGTCCTCCATCGCAGACAGACACCGAACCTTCGCGGGAGAACGGTCATTGTAATCAGTGGAGTGACGGCGGATCCGTATTTAGTCGGTTGCTTGCTGGAGATGATAAGTAGGAGGGCTAGGATATTAACTCGGGTGCACATTTTGGATAGAGATATGAGCAGGTTTTGGTTTGTGAGACTAGTGTTTCTCCTCAGCTCTTCCTCGTTATCCTAGACAGCTGAACAGACATGCATAAGCGTCATGCCCATCTCAGTGTGGAAGTGAAGTGTGGTGCGCCAGTCAGCGCCAGCAGATCCTCAGCCCTACAATATGGATGCTTTTCATACATGACGCACAAGCATGCAGGTAGCACGATTGCTTTACTTATCGGTATGTGGGGTAGTAAGAATTGATCGATTGGCGGATATGGATTCACTTTCATAGGGCTGAAAGTTTTAGTCTTCAGGCTGTTTCAACAAGACGTGCGGGTACCTAGTCTCAGTAACAGCTTACTTCAATCGCATAGAAGCTCCAGTGTTTGCATATATGAATGAAATCACATTCTCTAGGTGCCTTAATCAACCTACTTCATAGATTTCTTAAAACATAACACCAACAGACAGGACTATCCTTCAAAATGCAAGCAGATAGCAACAAAAGGAGAACCGCAACGTCAGACCACCATCCTACTGTTTCCTCCGTGCCAAAACCCAAAAAACCCATCTCACTTCTCGACATCCCTCGCCATATTACCACACTTTACATTATGTAGCTTTAGAGAGACCGGCCGTCAGTGCTGTCTGAATTTACACGAGGCACTTTCGGGTAAAGATTTCGAATCGCGCTTTTGTCGTCGGGAGTAAGGCGGCGCTTCGTAATGTTGTTGCCCACCGAAGGATACATAATGGCTCCTAGGACGTTGGAATGGTAGAGTCCAAGACAGTGACCGAGTTCGTGGAGACCGACCGTCTCAATATCGTAGCCGCCGGGTACAGCGCCGTCCACCCAGGGATGTTCTTGGTCGTCGTAGTGAAGTGGCAACGGCAGGCCGTTCGAGATGATGGAGAACCCGGGTGGGAAGTCTGCATGGGCGAGGACACCACCGACCATACTGTGATCGGGATCATTGGCTTGACGCCACTCAATGAAGATATCCGGGTTTTGGTTTGCCGGGTTTTGGTTTGCCGCAACCTCGGTGAACGTAAGGCCCACACCAGCATTGGTCCAGGTATCGAGAGCCCGTCGGATTGCGTTGCGAGAAGCCTCGGCAGGGACCCGGCGAGAAAGGGTGCCGAAGGTGTATTTGAGGTTGCGGTAGGCCCAGGGTCCGGCGACTTGGAAGTCGACCGAGTTCACAAGATCTGGGAATCCACAGCGGGACGCTGTAATATGCTCCTTGGTGGCCGCGTCCAATTTGCCGGTCTCTTCGAGCTTGAAGAACTGCTGGAATTTCTTGACGGCTCCGCAGGTGGGCTCGTCGAGAGTGTTTTTGGTGCAGGAATGCTCGTCTTTAGGTAGGTAGCCGTAGTGCTTGAGGTAGTCCTGGACCTCGCCAAGGTATTCGTGCTGTTCACCTTGTTGCAGGTTCGGGAGGTCCAAGATCTTCTGGCGGTTAAACACCTTGCCCGTTAAGCCATTCTTCGTGCTTTCTCCGGTGCCGCAAAATGCTACTTGGGCCATTGTGAGATATTGCTGATATTGACTTGTGGTAAGTGGTAAGAGGTAAGAGTGTGGAAGGTAATGGTTTAGGAGATTTCGGCGATGTGGTTGGAAGCCAAAGTCAGAGTATTCGGGTCAAGGGCACCTTTATATAGCGGGTTATGCATATGTGCTTGAATGTTGTTCTTAAGTCGAGAGCTGTTGAGGCTGTTTCCCGGCTGTGAGCATATCTCAGCTGAAACACTTCTTCATGATCGCTGTGTTCTTCTTGAGAACTCGCAGCTGAAGAGCTGGACGTAGCTGATCATGGGCCCAGGTAGCCACTCATGTCCTGGTTGGTCTGGACTGCTCCCCGCCAAGATCAGCTAAGGAGCCAAGAATTCTGAGATTCAGCTGGGAGTGCATGAACAAAGTATTTGGCTGGTGTGGACTCGAGAGGGATTTGTGCACAGCTTGAATTTACCGAGAATACCTACATTTCTTACAGGATTAGCGATTGAATTAAAGTTTCAGCCCATATACAAGGCGGTCAATTTGCATCGATACGGAGTTGTCATTACCGTTTTATCATATCTGGATGCACCCGGATCCAATGCCTACTTTTTGTAGCGTATGTGTAACACTGGTGGCAGCCGTTTGAAGTTGAGGAGTTGCCTAGAAGTCAGCACGGCTGAGAGTGGACAGATAAGAGCAACGGATCTGACGTCCTGCAACGCTACAAAAAACTAGATACACCTAGATTCTAAGGTTCGCTGTGAGCACGTGCTACCTTCATACTCGTGCGTTGTGTATAAAACGCACTCCCAGAACAGGAGATCCGCATGTCCGTACCACGATCGGCACGGTAGGCCCGGGGGTTGTGCATGTCTGTTCAGCTATCTAGCATAACGAAGAAGAGCTAAGGATGATCAACCCCACTAACAAGAACCTGCGGTCATGATTAAGTATTACCTCCATCCAACATGTGCACCCGATTTAGTACCCTGAGCCCCAGCAGACAGTAGGCTAAGTACGGGCGGCCTTGATACCCCGCCGCCGTTCCATGGATTGACAAACGCAATGACTGTTCTTCTGCGAATTAGAGAGGAAAGGTTCAGTGTCTTGGTGGAAAAACCAGACGAGCAATGGCTTGCACAATGTGCGACGTAGAGCGGTGGGATGTGCATGGCAGGTGATTTGGTTAACTAGTGTTTCATTGTACTATATACATCCACCACCCCGGGAAGAAGTATCATCATTCACACTTTAAAGTTCCATTGTGCCTGGAAACAATTGTAAGTATTGATTAAAGACTCGGGCTTTATGGAACATGCCAACAACCACCAGCCCAACGGACAACCTACTTTAGTGGAAGACTCCCTCATTGTCTTGTCGTGCTGCCGTAAATCTTTGATGACATGTTGACATGTTGTTGACCACTACCTTCTAGCTGGCCATCTACCGAGGAATATTGTAGCCTAGTAGGGCAGTACCAAAGAGAGTGGGCTTTTGAGATAGTGCTGCTTGCTGGAGGAAGGCTGTTTTGCATGTGTGAGATCTACCAGTTCGCTGATGCACTACTAAGAGGATATTTCGCCTCATTATTCCAACCTGCCCACATAGCAAAACATTGTACACCTTGCCGCATGGTTCATAAAACGACCGACATTGGGTTTATCGTGGTGGGAGAAGAAGTTCTAGCAGTACGTATTTTCGAGAAAGAGGGGGCGTGAGTCACTGGGTATATAACAGGAAATATCTCTGGCTTCATAGTATTCCATATTCACATTAGAAACTTGTGAAACCCACTCTTTGCGTCGATGCACACAGTTACAGCCGTCTCATTTCCCAAGATGAACTTTGGCTGATGCGGGGATTATAGCAAGTGAGGAAAATTCATTACAAATAGTTACGTATACCTCATTCTGCCCTTTCTCGAGGTGTCGACGCTTACGGTTGTCTACAAAGCAATTGCAACTTGTCGTTAGTAAACCAACTGTTGCTATCAGACTCAGCGGATCGAATTAGTTTATGAGACACTCTGAACGACATCGATCTTACATTCCACAGATCATAAAGCCAGACTTATTATGGCGAGGGGTTTTTTAGCCCTGGTGTTCACAGCTTATGGGAAGTCGGCTTCCTGACACTCATAATCAATCACTCGAGTAACTTCCTCTCGCCGCGTGGTTAAAGTGTACACAATCTTGCAGCGACCCTAAGAATCCCGGAATCCGACCTTGCGAGATAATGCACAAAGATACTCGTCAATTTTTAAGTCTTTAGCGATGGAAATCCTTAAGCCTGTACCACATTTTATGTCGAGGTTGGCGCCAAGGGAAATTGTAAGCGATGGGAACCTGGGTTAGGGTATTTAAGCCAAATGGGAACACTCCAACTTCTTGTCCCTCGACAAGCCCGCAATGTTAATTCCACGAACCCTCCGCCACTGGGTTCTCCAGCGGAAACCTCTGGCATAACGTCTCAATGTCTTTCCTCCCTCACCCTCGTTCCTCGACGCCACAATTCGTCAGCAGATCTGCCCCACCACCATCGTCGCCAATCCACTAATAACTTTCGACACCGAGAAACCCTCTGCTACCTTACACTCAATTCGCGTTTGTTTAAGCAATACCTAGAGCTAGCCTAAGTTACCTTAGAAGGCAAATACACCTCCCCCGGTTATGTTAAACATTTGCTCAAACCTTGAGAGAGAATTTTTGAGCATCGCCCAGGCTCCGATACTACTGGATATTTGAAGTAAATCATGCGACACCCCACGGTAACACTTGCTGTGCACATCTTGTATGGTGCCTATGGTTGGATTTGGGTTTGCTCCACGGGGCGGTGTGATTCAAAGAATGCCCAATAATATGTATGGATGTATGGCCTTTCATTTATTTTCGCTTGTGATAAAATTGATAACGACCGGCCACCCAGAAGCACAGCACTAGCACTTAGCGAATGCCTTATGTGAATTGTACTCAATTTTGCTCTAGTCCAGTCTCACAGCCCCCCCGCGTTATGCGGTCCAGTTGGCACTGACAATCCTATCCGATTCGCTGTTTACTATGCAAGGCTTCACCATTTAGAGAATTTGACTTGAACGAAAATATTGATCAGCGCTGGAATGCGACACAGCCGACTCGCAAACACATTTTACTGCATTGCATCTTGAAGTATGCAAGGTTCGCTGTCATCGAGCTTTTTAGTTTGCGCGATTCTTTGCTGCTGAGTCGCCTTGCGGCTCTATTTTTTCGTCCGATTGCAATGGCTAGTCCTTCAATCTGTGTATGCATAGCCCCTGTTATGACCAACGCTTCATTGCATCAACTTGCTGGAATGATTATAAGGACTATAGAACACCCAGAAACCAACAGGGAGTTTTTCTGTTTTGACACTCACCATGGCGACTCGATCCGGTGATCCTTTTCTCAAGAATGGCATATTCCAGCTTGAAGACGACATCATCGCCCTTCAGGCCAGTGATAAACAACCGGAGATAGCCGGTGAAAAAGTATACTCGTACAATTATGCCCTCGGAATACAGGAGCCTGATTTTGGTGGCGACGTTGGGGACGATGACGATGACGATGACGATGAAGATGACGATGACGATGATAGGGGCCAAGCAGCGCCTGCTGTGGAGCCGTCAGCAGCGGGCGAGCGCCAGAAGATGTTGACGCCAGTTGAACACCTAAACTTAGATGAAATCGATGATAAACTCGATCCCCAATACTTTCCTCTCAACGGGCATGAGAGTCAGAGTTTGCGAGTGCTGTAAGTGCAAACTGAAGCGATTTATGGGCAATGACTAACACCATACAGAGAGTATGAAGCATGTGCACCAGCCCAGGTAATCACCACTCTCGAAGCACCTTCTAAAGTTATTTATGGAAACGCTGATCCCACGAAACCCAGAGATTACTAGATAGTGTCGACAAGAATCTTCAATTTCCCGGAAACTCGGCAGCGGAATTACTAGACCTAAGTTCACCGGAAACACCGACACCCTTTATAACCGGCGTACGCATCCGTGGGAAGCATGACAATGAAGGGAAGTCAACATTCTTTGTCTCAGTGCCTTACCTCGGGAAGTATGAGCATGGGAGGGATTTGCAAGAAAGTGTTGGTTTGGCCGAATTTGGGGACATCGGCGACGTCCTCCCTCCCAATGTTGTTGTTCATCAGGCGTGGTTTTTAGTATTCGGGAATGGTTTGTCGTCCTGTTGCGGCAGATATGCTCCACACACTACTAATCACACATCCTACAGGTACTGTGGCTACCTTCAAATCGAAAGAATCCGTAGATAATGGCTCCTCACCCAAGATGGGACAAATCAGGTATGGAGCCTTCCATGTCCTGGCACACATGATCGCTGGTGTACTTCGATCCGACAAACGTATATTGGATGAGTTTCTAGCGCAATGTAACAATAACGTAAGTTACTCCATCAGCATTCGTACTGAAGCTTGGTGCTAAGTCTTCACAGCGTTGCTATCTGCAAGCCGAGAGAACGAGGATAGGGCCTGACCCTTCTTCGGTGATAGACCTTGGGGAGGGCGTCATGACGGTGGAGGGCAGAGCGCGTGTCAAAAGGGCCTCAAGGGAGCTGGAAGCTGTTACAGCGGCTATGAGCGTCATCAGGCGCCAAATCAGGCTATTGAACAACCTGGCAAAGTTACTGTTGAGCAGCTCTGGCTCGATCGTTTATCCCTCATCCAGCATGGAAGACAACCGGAGATTTGAAAAGTCCGGCAATATAGTTGAGATCCCCGTTATCTCGCAGCAGACAGAACAGTTACCGTATGCACTATACGTCATCGAACAAGCGGCGAAACAGCGAACCGAGGATCTGAAGGAGCTTGAGGAGATGGTTGGCCAGACAAAAATGGCATACGATGGGGTGAGTTGTGTTTGGATTGTTGAAGCCAAGTATTAATGGTGTTACAGTTGATACAGCTTGTCTCACCAGCGTTTGCAATCTTGGAGACAAGTCGCAGGATGGAATCTACCGGTAAGGACCGAGGAAAGCAAGTAGACGAAACAACACCGTCCCCGTCGGACACCCAGCAAACCGCAGAGACAGGGCCTGCACAGCCTCAAAACCAAAGCTCAGGAACCAATAATGGCCGACAAGAGCCCAAGGAGAAGGAGTCTACCCTATTATTAGATATTTTAGTTCACTTAAAGAAGGATGCAGAGGTACGTTCTAGAGAGGACAACTGCGGTTTTAGATTCATATGGATAACAAATTTCATTGGCAGGATCAAGCAAAGGCTCGAGAACAACAGCAGAAGTTGTTAAACCAGATACTGGCGCAGTTAAAGGCGGACGCAGTGGTAAGTGTGAACTACTGTTTACGATTCAATTTGGTAACTTTTTTTGGCAGGCCCGGGACTCCCAGCTCAAAGAGCAGTACGAAATCATGGTCACCCAAAGCCAAAGCATTGTGGAGCGTAATAACGAGGCCGGGCATGAAGCACAGTATCTGCTTGGCCAGCTCGAAGTACAGGGGGAAACTATCGCCTGGCAAGCAGATACCATGTCCTGGTTTACACTCATCACCTTTATCTTTCTTCCGTTAGCATTCTTTACCCAGGTACGCCGCAACCACCAATCGCCCCTAACTATACTAACGTGTTTTGGTTAGTACTTTGCGTTGGATGGGATGAAGTACCACACAAAGACGGAGGTGGAGTTCTGGAAGATTGTGGGGCCCGCCGCTGTTATTATGGGCTTCTTAGTATTCCTGATAGTGATCTATAAGAAATATGGGCACAAGGAGCTGGTGGCAGCATATAGGGAGCGCCGGCTGCCAAAGGAGAGAAAACCAGACCTAGATAGAGGGAAGGAGAAGGGGAAGGGGGTGAAGGGGGAAGCGGAGAAGGAGAAGGCGGGGAGAAGGGAGGAGGGGGAGAGGAAGAGGGAGGAGGAGAACGAGAAGGATGCAGGGGAGACTGATGAAAAGAATAGGAACTCCAGGTTATCAGGAGTTACAACGATGATGTCTTCCTCGGCGGCACTTTCCATGTCTCAGACGACGACATCCCCTGCGGCCCAGGCGACAGATCTTTCCATGTTCCAGGCGACGACGACACCCCCTGTGGCCCAGGCAACGGATCTTTCCATGTCCCAGGCGACGAAGACAATGACGACATCTCCTGTGGCTCAGACGACGACACCCTCAACGCCTCAGGCACCGGTGCGTACCATGACACAGACGGCGGCCATCTCCATATCCCGGACAACAGCACCTTCCACGTCTTATGCGACGTCTTCTTCCGCGGCGGCACCTCCCACGCCTCCTGCTCCGGTGTTTCCAGGGACGTTTCGGCCTACTAGTACTACAGTCGATGGCGATCCTGAATTGTTGCCTCCCGCCCGCAAACAGAGCCTCTTTGGGGACTGGTGGAACAAGTACCTCCGCTCGAGCAGTCAGGCGGAGTCTCACTCTCCCGTATAGACTGATTGGGACATGGGCGGGTTGGATAAAAGAAGTTTTGGTTGGTCGTACATACATTGTTGTGTATTCAGGGTGGTGAATGATATGATACACGGAGCAGTACATATCGACTGGTTACGTTAATATTTTAATGTGACCAAAAAGAGTGCAAGTAGTGAGACTGAAACACCCTGAATCTAGTATCATGGTGGAAATACATATGTATGTTGCTTTAAACACGTATGCCTCTAAGCCTTCAAAACAAAGAGTTACGCAAGTATTAAGACAGTTTAAGTGTTCGGGCATTTCTCAGTGGCGGCTTTCGATACGGCTAGGCGGTTTTTAACAGCTGTAGATATACTTCATTTTGGGCAAGTACAACTAAGCTAGAAACATGGACCTACTCATTGTTGCTTATATAAGGATCAGGTGCTGTATATAGTCTGTAGATAGCCGGCACTCCTCCCATTCCCTTAGACATCACTATCACTACCATACTATACCATCTACCATTCGCTCGCCGCGTCCCCTACATTCAACACTCATGTTCACTTTTCTAGTCGATTGCTAGGTAAGTTACAAACCCAAATGACTACCAGGTTGCACCAAACACCAGCATAAAGTTCCCAAACTGTGTGCAAGTGATGAAATTCGCAGCAGGAATTGATCTAATATTTAGAGAGAAATTGCTGGTAAAGTGTGTCGAATTTGAAGTAGAAGATTGCACTAGCCATCAACGAGCGGTCGAGCACAAAAACCATCAAACAACGCTTAGCAGAGCTAAAAGCCATTGCAATTTAGAATGCTAGAATGCTCAGCAGCAGAAACAGTTAGAAGGGCCAACTGACTGGAGACCATTGGTACTTGACGATGTTTTCAAATTGCAAAACTACTTGTAATGAATGCTGTTGCCAAGAATACTGTAGCAAGCGTCGAGGTTCGGACGGGCGTTTCAGCGTGACGCTTTTTATTTTTGTTTGGGGCCGCCGTGACAACTTTTTATGACCGGATGGCGTCTCTGTGACGCTGTTTTGGCCCTTACGTACGAGGTGCGGGAGGGTACGAGGGCGCGATTTGGTGATTTGGTGAAGCAAAGACTCAGATATGGAGATGCTTCACTGGGAAGACTTCATTTTTGAGCGTGACAACAAAACAACGTACCTCAGCACTACCGTACGAAGCCTCCGTGATGCGTGATTATTTTGTATATTTACTTACTTACCGGACATAAGTACCCCCGTGATGCGGTACGTCACTTCCGAACCTCGACGCAGGCTACAGTAGTACGTATGAAGTAGGTAATTACAAGTATTCTAGCTGCAGCTTCGACCGCTTTTCAATACCTCAGGGCGGTTGTAGTAGCATTTTTACTTACTAGTATATATCTCGGCGTTGATTATTCTAAAGATAGTAGAGTACTTAAATAACGTAATTGCAAAATTACTTAACAAGACAATACTATAAATTCTTATACCATAGAGCTCTACCGTCACGAACTCGGCAAAGAAGAAAACTGCAGTATCTGAGTGTACTCAACAGTACAATATCTTGTTCTTCCGGATCCACCAATCTGGACAAGCTGAAAGACAGCTTGTACGCATTGTTTACTCCTAATCATCGTCTGGTATATCCTCCTCCATAAACGGGTCGCTTTGATCATCCTTCGCGGTAGACCTTGTCGGTAGAGCCTTTTTTGGTTGATCTTTCCATTGCACAGGTGCACTTTTATTGCTCCACTTCATGAATGTCAGCCAAAGTTGGCTCAAGAAGGGTAAAGTACTTACTTGATCTGTTATGGCTCCTAGAAGCAGCTGCGCTATCTATTCACATAGGGAAATGTCTAGTCAGAATTTATTGATATTTGTAGGAGCAGAGAGTGTATGCATACAATTCCCCACTTCATATCATCCCTCCAGATGTAATCAAGACTGGTATCTGCCCATCTGGTCAGGCTGATTTAAATGGATGAAAACTCAGATGCTTACTTAGCACACAATCGACGTAATCTTTCACTGTTGCGTCTTTGGCAAGATTCCTCAGGAATCTCGCTGCATCCTTATCTCGGCCAACCTGCGCAAACTGGAATGACACGGCTAGTAGCTCGTCAGAAATTTTTCATGACTACGAGCGAATATGACTGACCGTGACTGCCCTTAGCAGAATCATCGCGACATTCTCTCACGCAGTTGATTACTACGTGTTCCAGTAGCCCTTCCGATTCGCCCTCGACCTACGTCAAAAGAATTAGCATCCACAAGTGTACTTTTAGAGTGACAAAAACCTTTCCATCAGTGATCACAATGACTAGCAATGGCTTTGGCATTACGAAGCCCGACTTGAATACATACTGGTCGACGATTTTCCGCTTTAACTCGGAGCCAATCCGGGTTACTCCTTGGCACTTATAAGTGAACTTTTTTTTATCAAATTTGTCTTTGTCCACGTTCCCCCAACCCGTACGGGCATTAAAGAATTTGACGGAGATGATGCCCTTTCCGCAGCACTGATAGGTGGTGCATACATCCTCGAGAACCCTCAAGAGGGTGTCTTTGCGTGCGCGTGCTGTAGTGTTATTATCATCACTAGGGTCTTCTTTTTCCTTGAATGTCATCGAGGTGCTGTCATCTGTAATGAACTCGTTAGGCTGTCTGAAGGAAACACTGAAAGTGTGGCACTCGCCAAGGAGCATCACTAAGTCATAGAGAGTCAACAAACTCAGGCCTTTGGCGATCTCGGGGGGGCAACCCAGGCCATGAGTAGATGAATCTTCGGTACGGTTTTCGTCATCACCAGCAAGCATGTCGTGCATATCCTTGGCGGCTTTACCGGCAAGCTTGTAATCGTTGGGTACCCACTTGTCACCCTTCCAGTCCTTAGAGGTAGCGGGGGCTTGGGGTGCTACGTGCTCTTCGACCCAACCCGCCCAGTCGAACTCTGGCTTGTCATTTCCTGACAGTTTGGGGTGGAAGTACTGGTCCCAATCGGTTTCAGTCATGTTGATGCCTTTGGCTGTGAGTCGTTGTGGTGAACATATCCAACAAGAAACCGGTGGAGTATATATACAATTCCTGTGGGAATAGAATAAAAGTGCTCTGTGATAGGCGGTCGAGGCCAGAGCTTCGCGTAGTCGGTTTTCAGTGCAGCTCAATAGCCACCATAAAATTGATGAGGCATTGGAGACCGTAAAAGAGGGGTACACAGAGTGCTTCTATCTGGATTCTACGCGGAATACCCTATAAGAAATCAAGGGTCAATGCAATTGCGCAAAATGGGTTAGAATTTTGATGTGCCTCTGAGGGATATTAAACAAAGCCCGTCGTAGCAATTGGTAGTGACGAGGAGTTGGTGCATAATTGGGATGAACTCTACGGAATGAACCAGCCATTCATGAATAATTGCAAACCGCAGTGAGATTTGTTTGGTCGTTGTTGAGATTACCCCTCTTCTAAATGTGTGGGTACCTGATGTGTTTGGCCTCGATCAGATCTGCTCGATGATATTATATATTATCCGATGAGTGATGAAGGTAAAAATTATGTTGAGTGAAGTTAGCGGCCACACTACTGCAAGTCACTTTATGAATGACGCAACGAGATCAGATACCTGGACCCTCGCATCATGCATAACTATAGATGGCTAGCTGCAGAGTAACACTGCCGTAGAGTCATGCACCTACGAGGCCAAAACATCAAGGCTAGGGCTATGTCAGACCATAAACATCACACAGAATCTTATCACGAGGCAGGATTCCGTCTGCAGCTGCAAGTTCTTTTGATATTCCGGAAACCCTCCCAGGGTATGCATATTCTGATGCGAATGGGATCAATTTCACTCGGAATCCCAGAACCATTTATCGCATCCTGGATCGAGAGGCCGGCGATGGATCGAGAATGCAAGATGTACTTGTAGGCTGAAAAATTGTAGAAGGGTTTCGGAGTAAGTTGAGAGATGTGGTACAAGATATAGTAAAAAAGCCCCAAAAATGGGTATCGTAGAAAATCCTGCAATCTGATAAATATCGGATGGTATAAACTTGCCGTAGCAATCCAGTAAGTGCACACATTACACTTCTGCAATGCTTGAGCACTAGAATACGTACCTCTATGTCAATATAGCATTGTTTTGCTAACATGTCTGCATGCCAAACGGCCATATGGCTACACATGGCGCGATCGGATTGGATCGGTCAACAAATATAGTCTGCATTATAGAAATTTGTTCTTTTAGAATTCTGCGACTGTATGAATAGAATGGAGCGTTCGTATCGATGTAATGACAGACCTCCATCTCCATCCTCCTCTTACATTGGAGATGCATCAATGCATTAGCCATCTTTCCGAAAATTTCCTATCTACCCGCCAGGAGGTTCTGGGAATAGAAATTTCCAGCTCGAGGTCTAGGATGGCATTATACTACCAATCATCTCAGGATCTGAATTTTCACGGAGCCGCTCGCCGGACGAATGACCATAGCCCGTGTCATGATAGGGAATGAAGTTTGTGAGGTAGAGGTGAGTTTGTTCCTCTACGACAACATGCGTTCTTCCCATTCAGAGGACTTGCATCCGCTGGGAAGATTTTGGAATAATTAGAAAAGCTTTCCCCCACACAGTGACCGGTCTCGCAGGGCCTCGTAGAAAAGTATGAAACCTGGCGAGAAGAACCAACCATTCCTTCGATCCAACATTTGCACAATGCAGTTCAATGCTATAGATGTCGCATAAGGAACTAGCCCCGACGGCGCTAGAAACTGGTCTGTCGCCAATCTCTGGGGCTCTTTGGTGCTTTGAAACTGACTCCTATCACAGTATCTGATTCGATTATTCATGTACGCACAATGGTTGTGATAATAGTTTACTCGGCCTTGTCGTTTTGAGGAAATCCAATGATATCCCGTTCATGTGCACGGCAGATCCGGTGAACTGCACCGGAGTTTCTTGCGGCTCTCTACAAAGGTCTATGCCAAAACATTGCACAACAAAGATAAGCACTACGGATGCATATTCATTTATAGTGCTGCATGTGAGCTTGCTTGAGATGAGCTAGTTGTGCTGGCTCACACTCATGATTGTTGGGAGGGAATACTCTAGACGACTCAGAGCCTTTAGCCCATGAGCTCAAGTAAGCTCACCTAGGAGTTTGGTCCCGAAAGTAAGTAGTAATAGAATAGATCAGTGTAACTGCAGTGTACAGTAGCACCGCATAAGTGAGAAAACGCCGGCAATCTGCTACCGTCGTCGTCGCGGTGTCCAGCGCTTAACAACGAAGCCGAACTATAGCAACCCAAACCAGAGAACAATTCACTAGGGCTTTTCTACTATTAGTGTAGGTTTTGCAGATTATGATGGGATTTGTTGCAGGTACTTCCTCGCTACCAGATGTCTTGCGTTTTCTCGCTTTTGCGACGTTACTCTGTACTACCGTGTTATCTGGCCGATTCCATGGATTTTAAAGTGCTGCAAGATGCGTCTACTCTAAGCCGGCTCTATCTGTCTATGCCCCTGAGATAAGCATAAGGTATCAATGGTCACTGTCATCGGGCACCTGCGCTTCATTCCTCGCATCACCCAAGCAGTAGCCGAAACTAAAAATCTGTATCGGCCTGGGAGATCTATGGTGGGGACTCCTTTAACCAGGGTGTTTTGAACCCGCTTCGTAGAAAGTTTTCAGTGCCACCAAAACAAAAGATTTTTTTAATTGGAGAACTAAGATCAACTCAGTTTAAGGAGCTCTATCGATGTTAGTTTGCAAAATTAAAATATCTGTTGTGGTTGA
>Ga0307512_10002933_pt1 | contig 20612 bp, 33 predicted proteins | sample 14_EM_MG_FD_200267 | JGI IMG/M metagenome (GOLD analysis project Ga0307512, IMG submission 200267) | Populus trichocarpa ectomycorrhiza microbial communities from riparian zone in the Pacific Northwest, United States - 14_EM | ecosystem: Host-associated > Plants > Roots > Unclassified | place... | reverse complement strand
TCAGTAGAAGAGGTGTATCGAGTTCAGGTGAAAATCACATAAAATCGGAGTCCAAGTACCAAAGGACATGAGTGACATGAGGAATGATCTAATCAACTGGCGCCCCTCGGAGTCAGCTTTTACCAACCAAGTCAGCCCACGTCGAACTAAGTCACATGGTGTCAATGCATTCCTCATTGGGCGCGTTAAGACGCATAATCGTTGCCTCCTCGCAGCTATAGGACTATACAGATAACTTGGAAACTTTGCGAAAGCGTCAAGTGAATATCAGAGAATTTGTCCGGAGTCGTAAGTCAAAGCTGACTTGTCACGTCTTAAGGCTTTTTTCTCAAGTACGAAGACTAAGCGTAAAGTGAATGTCAGAGAGCTTGTCCGGAGTCGTAAATCAAAGCTGAGTTGTCACGTCTTGAGGCTTTTCTCTCAAGTACGAAGACTTAAATTTACTTAAATGTTATACATTGATAACGGAATGAACGTCGAACTTGGCCTACCCAGATATCAAGCTTAATCTCAATGCGCACGGTTTTCAATCAAATCAACAATCGTTTTGCAAACATAGCGGCCCCAACAGGCAGGCAGTATTCGATGAGTGGGGTTTAGCGATTTACGAGTCAGAAAAAAGGGTAAGAAAACAGCTTGGAGTGGGGATAAACGAGAAGGTGGTCGGGAACGTCGTATCGGTCTAATGAATGCGTGGTACATTGTATAGGACCTCGACACTAAGGGAGCGAGATGCGTGAAGAGGAGAGACAAACAAGTCAAGACGATCCGAAACCACGAAACCACAAGTTGGAGGCCTGATTTATCAATGAAGGCAGTAAGTTCGATGAAGAGGAAGGAGGAGAAGAATTAGACGAACCGAAGTGGACGACTCTACGACTTCGAACCTATATATGAAGAACTTTCAATGATGTGCTATATGCAAGGCGGTGTTCTAGGGTAAAAGGAGAATAAACGATCGTACTAAGGAGTCCTCAATGACTCTATAAATGGTATAATGCATCTCCGGCAAGGGTGTGGATCCGAACAGGGACCCGACTGCGAGCTGTCGCGGGCGTCGTGCGTGACATGGGTTGACGGTTGTCGAGGTGGCGCACGCCTGTGGCGTCGGTCACCGAGGGTTGCCGGTCTGCGTGGCGTTCGAGGTGCGACAAGGGAGACTTGACGACGGAGGCGGGGACGAAGACCTGAAGGCGAGGGGTGAAGCAAGCGGTGAGGCCGGTGAGGGACGTGTCGCGTCGCGTTGACAGCACTGAGGCGTCACGTGGTCGAGACTGGCCGATTCCGGGGCCGCAGCACGTCCAGGCATTACATCTCCAACACTGTACTGGTATCAAACAAACTATGAGATCATTAGTCCGTCATACCATCCCACCACCTCATCATCGTGTTGTCACTACGAATCTTTCCGCACGTCTGCGCACTCCGAAAGTACCACATGTCAGTCGTAGGACCTTCTTCCGAACTGGAACGGCGTTGCCTGCAGGGTTAAATCCCCGTGTGGGAACCATCTTTCTTGGGCTCATAGGCCTAGGATTCGTCTCAACGATGATTGGGGTGTCCGTATGTCATCTTCTCAGTCCTTCCACGACATTCTGACTTGCTCTGATAGGTATGAATTCTACTCCTCCTTCGCCATCTGGCCGGAGGAAGTTCGCTCGGATTTGAGGGCCGGTGTCAAGGCTAAACAACAGGGCAACCTTGCTCTCAGCCGTAAATTATTAACACAGTGCGTTCTTCCTTATTTATGCGCCTCCGCTGCCATTGAACCGAGGGTAAAGAGCCCTCCAGACCGCCTTATCGCTCCCGCCAGACCGATTTTCGCCCTCACCTTATTTGAAACTGTCGGGGATGGCAATCACTCTCTGCGAGGTACTTGAACAAGACAACAAGCCGAAAGAGGCCTATGGGGGGTACATTGCCGCACTGGAACACCTACAGAAGAACTGGCCTGCTCTCACAAGTGAGGAAAGGCTGCGCGCGATATCTCTGGGACAGAGGCTTGGAGAAATGGCGGACAAGTATCAATTGGGCGAGGCCGAAGAGGAACGATGGTTAACCTGGTCGGTCGAGGAAGTGTTGAAGCTTGCAAAGGATATCGGAAGCTCTGAGCCCAGAGGGAACAGCGAGGAGGGCAATCTCGTCCTTTCCGATCTTGAGTTACCAAAGTGGGTCACTGTGACTGACATCGGCGCGCCTTTGGAAACCCTCGGGGGCTTTTACGCTCGGACAGGTAGATTGACGTGAGGCCGATAAACCAGCTTCTTCGCCATTAAAACGCTGATCAGCTGCCACTCTGTCCCTACCCAAGATTTGCGGTCCCTCTTTATCTCCACACCATATCCCTCTTGGTTCCTCCCGTCACCTCTCCGAGGAAAGCAACCGCTGAGGAGCTTTGCCGAGGTTCGCACTGTGCACAGCCTCATACAGTGGCCGAGGCTGATCACTCTCCTTCACAGGCGCACAATTAATGAGCAATCTTGCGGAACTGTTCATGCGGAGCACCCCTTCTCCGGCTGCGTTACATCAGTCCGAGGCTTGGGCCCGCCAAGCTCTTTCCTTATTACAGAAGACACAAGGAAATGCTAGCCGATCCGACGATGTCCGTATGTGCGAGGACGCATTAGCTGTGGTTTTATTTAATTTAGGGTCACTTCGTGAGGTTTGTGCACTGTCCATTCCCAGACGTTTGGGTGGCTGAACTCCCCCCCCCCCCCCACTCAAGATGAACGATGACCCAAAATCTGCTCGCGAGTTGTTCGAGCAGTCTCTGGAGCAGTCAAGGAAGCTTAAATTCCAGGAGGGTATGATGCAAGCCCGGAGCGCGATTCGGAGGTTGGATAACAAACAATATGACACTGTACCTATCGTTACAACCGGACGATAATGCTAAGCCAGGTCTGTGCCAAATGAATAAAAATGACCGAGCGTAGCGACCACAGATACATTATCCACAGGTAAGTACTAAGGTAGATAACGTCGACATATCCATCACGAATCTTCATCTGGGACATCCTCCACTGTGGCCCCGCGACTTCCCGACCGCGAGTTTGCAACCGAGACGCCCGAATCGTCAACATCATCGACGGCGTTCTCGGGCGTATTGACACCGCTGCTCAAATTCTTGCCTTTCTCCGATTTCTCTGCAGATTTCTTCTTCTTCGACTTCTTTTTCGGGAGGTCCCACTCCCAGAGAGGGATGAAGGAGTCGACCTGAATATAGGAAACGCTGTTAGGTTCCATAGACAGTCTGGTTCGAATGTGAACATACGAATCCGACATCGGCAAACAACCGGGGAAATATCCATATGCCGGGACTTGCAACGAGGACGGTGACGATGTAGAAGATCAATCGTATAACAGAGATGACGAGTAGCAACCCAATGAGACCCAAGAAGATCATAGAGAGGTACCACACGCCCAAGCGTAGGATTGGGGGCCACAACGGGAACATGACACCGGCTAGAATAATAGCGACCATTGCAACACCGCCAACATAGTTTGTCCATTGTGATCCTTCATAGAACCACGCATAGTATTCGTCGGGTTTGAAAACCTGCATGGGATTGACCTGTAATGATTTCGGGGACGATGAAGAGCCCATGGGTTGGCCACGATCCACCCGCAAGAAGAAGGTATGTGGGATAATGCTATTAAGGAGTTCCAGTGCCTCGGTTTCTGACGTGATTTTTGGGGTATTCTTGGTTTTGGCATATGCAGGTGACAACAATGCCTTCACAGCGGACCTTCCTGATGGCCACCGTGAGCGTTACAAAGGTGCACACGAGGCGGTATTGGAGAGGGGGTGGCACGTATCACTCACCTTTGAAATAGTCAATTCGTTTGCCATTCAAGACCCCGACCCTGTTCTTGAGCCCCGCTTTACTACTGCGGAGAAAATTTACGACATTCCGTATCTCCTGCGATGATTTTTGCTGCTGCTCGGCGGTCGACATGGCCCGTGGAGAATCCGCTACATCACCGAAATTAACGCCACGCCGCCCGCATACGTGGCAGGAAAAGTACTCACAGAGGACGCGTATCCAATTTGGCTTTGATGGATGCAAGCTTTAGCCTCACACGCACGGCGGTGAGAGAGTGGTGTTGGGAGAGATGAATGAGCTGGCGAAACGAGTTGTCTGTGTGGGCTCAAGTTGACCACGTAAGCAGCCAAAAATCTCCGGACCTTTCCGGACCGGCTCGCACCCGAAGTAGTTGGCGCTGGGCGCTGTCATTTTTGGATTGGATACAGGAGCCATAAATTCGGGCACGGGCATGTGCTTTTTTTTTTTTTTGCGATTAGCTCCATATTGTATCCTCTTCAACTAGATAGCTCATCACTCGGAGCTGGTGCCTCGCAAATACCCATGTCTACACCCTTCCAGCGACATGCTGCACAGTCTCTACGTGCTGAACTAGACATGGATGCCTCGTCCTTTCCCCAACCCGTCAGGAAAAAGTATCGTACCATCACATTCGCGGAATTGCCCACATGGATGAAAGATAATGAATTCATTCTGACGGGTTATAGAGGGTGAAAGAGCTCCATTCCCTAACAGAGACCATGCAGCGTTCTCACACTGAATTTCTTCATCAACAGGGAATTGAATAGCTGGCGAAAGTGTTTGAGTTCGGTCTTCGGCTGTATGTGCAGACCACCGACAATTAGCCTTTGATCGCGTCTCACCAGTTTTGTTGTCAGATCTACATAATGAAACAGGTGTGGCACGACCGTCTTTATGTCATACGTACCCTATGTTGAGGTACCGAAACCAGTGAACATCCATACCCATCTCCACGCATCCATTTTGTTTGCGTGTTTTCTGCTCACGTTCAGTGATTCCCACTTCAAGGCTCACGAGGACATATCTTGGGCCGATCGTGCCGTATTTATCGCTTTTCTCTCATCAGCCGTCTTTTGTTTGCTTTGTAGTGCAACCTTTCATATGGCCTCATCACACTCAAAGCAAGTGCGTATCTTTCAACCAGCAAAGGATACTTGCATGCATGGGACGCACTGACCATCCGTCCGAAGGTGGCTTCTAGATGCCATGCTTTAGACTATTCTGGGATCATTGGCAAGCCCATTTAATGCCTTCCTCTGGATATAATTTTGACTTCGCCCTAGCCCTCATCCTTGGCTCCTGTTATCCTTGCTTGTATTATGGATTCTACTGCGAACCGCACTATAGAATTGGTTACATACTACTTATCACTTTGGCCGGGCTTGGTGCGTCGACAAGTCCCAGCTATGCCCGTAATTATAACACTCTCCCTCCTAGCGGCGGCTTACATTGTTTTAAACCCGGAATATGCAAGACCAACCCACCGTCATGCGCGAACCAGAATTTTCATCGCCCTGGGTCTGTGCAGTGTCTTGCCCGTCTCTCACTTGATGCTCTCTCACGGAGTAGACATCCTGTTCCGAGAAATGGGCTTCCTCTGGCTCCTAGCCGCGGGAGTCATGTATATCACGGGGGCTGTACTATAGTAGGTCTATCTCCCCGATGATTCCCCCAATAACCGCATCACTTACCTTGTTCCATATTAGCGCAAATAGGATCCCAGAGAGGCTTGCCCCAGGCAGATTCGACTATTTCTTCTCGTCTCATCAGATTTTCCACATTTTCGTTGTCCTTGCTGCTCTTTCGACATATGTATGTGTGCGGACAGCATTCGATCACCGACACAGTCTAAGTGGGATGTGCACGGCATGAGTACCAAACAGGGTACAATTAGTTTAGGTGGGTCCATTCTGTTCTGACACTCATTCGAGATGCCCATCGCTATCAGGTTATTCTTTGATGTCTTGGCGCCTTATAGTTGTCATTCCTTTACGGGGTCCTCACGATTCTATATGGTCCGAGATGGACGGCTGTATGTTTGACCAGTTAACGTGAGATTGACCGTGGGAGAAATATCGTGGTATGTCATACAGAATCCATGGCTTGGCCCGGGAATCGGCGGTCCCGGCGCCACAGATACACCTCGCCTAGTTTTGTCCGTGCCTTGCGAGACTTCCTTTCTTCTCTCTTTGACAACTGGGTCCGAGGGCCTCCGGGATAACTTAACTTATACTTTGCTTAGGTCCATCTCCATCAGCAAGATGAAATCATATACACAGCCCCAACACTGCTCGACATTTAGACTCCAGAGATCTTCCCAGCTGTCCTCCGTTATAACAGTAACGGAGAATGGTGGAATGCCTCTCAAATACCCACACAAGTACTAATACCTACTACTCTGGACGCATCGGCAGGTATTAAGAGGCGCCCGCGCGCAACGAGTCGTGAATGCATTCTGATATCCAGTGCTGAGGTCTTGCCCTCGGCTGGCGTCCTGACGGGATCTTTGATGCTTCTTCCTATCATCAGATATTGGCATCCGGCGCTTTGCGGAGGGACGGCCACGTGCATTTCCACGGATATCCAGCGGAGTGATGTAGTATCGGGCCAACATGTCCGTCCGATGGAAGCCCGCACCACGGTGCCGCAACGCGGATTTCTACACCTGCAATTGATCTCATTTGTCTCACACGCTCTCGCCAGACTGCTCCGAACTACCGCGGTGCGACGGCTGTACCCAAAGGGGTTGACACACGTGGAACCTTTTAGTGAGCACACCCGTTTGTATTGGATCCCTCCATCATCTGTTTCCGGCTGCCTTCCCGATGCATGCACTCTTCCCGAACATACAGCCTCTCCGATCCTCTTCGCCTTTCCGGCATGACCGCTCGCAACAAGTGCACTGCCGGCCTATGGGCCTGCTATATTAATACCTCAAACCGTTAGCTCGACAAGCTTCATTCTTGCAGCTCGACCTGCCATGTATCCCTTCGGACTACTAACCCTCCTTCAATTCCTTTGGGAACATGAACTTCCTTCATTGTTCGTCATGGTGGCTATTGGCTCGCTTCTGTCGGTCGTGTTTCTCTGTCACGGCAATCAACGCCGCCAGGATGCTCCTGCTACGCTCTCCCGCTTTCCTCTCTTCAATATCACGTCTTTCTTGACGCAACGACACGACTTTCTCGCTTGGGGATTTAGAGTAACGAATCAGCGGCTTTTTCAGTTTAGGCTCTTGCGTGTACGTCACACCTTGTTAATCCTGCTATTCTCTTAGTGAAGATGTTTTTGTTGACGCTGGCACACCTCTCGTGGACGCAGAACAATGTGGTCGTCGTCTCTGGAGAGCGTGGGCGGAAAGATTTTTTTAACGCAAAAGGGCTGGACTTACAAGAAGGCTTTAGGGTTCTTTCGGGTGTGGTGAGCGTACTGGATGACCTGTCATGCACCCCCACCCATCAGAGTAACTTTCTGCCTTAGTTCCCTATCCTCAGTGGCGTGACAACAGAACTTCGCCAACAGCGGGTTGCTAGAATATATAAGCGCCTGGCGAACGTCCAACGGAACGAACGCCTGACGGATTGTACGTGTCTGGCCCGCGTCGAACGAGCTACCTCACCTTATTTCCGCACAGTAATTCCCGAAGTTTTGAATGACATCGGGCGGCTCTTACAACCATGGGAAAAGGCCGGGACCCTTGACCCTTTCGAAAAGATACATGAAGTAAGTCGACTGCTCTCTTTTGCTATACCCTCTACCTCCGTAGATGGCGACTGTCGGAAACGCATGGCCATCCGGGGGTACTGTAATACCTGTCAGCTTCTGTGGTTGATATTACAGCGCTCACTCCCTTCCTATTTCAGGTCGTATTCCAAACCACCGTGAGGTGTCTGACGTGCACGGAAATAGCTGACGACCCCGAAATCGTGGCTCGCCTCCGGAAGCTTTACGACCAAGTTGATCGTGGAACGACGCCAATGACAGTGCTCTTTCCCTGGTTCCCCAGTCCATCTATGCTCATGAGGGCACGAGCGACGAAACGGCTATATGATATCATGGCGAAGGCGATAAACGTCAGAAAAGAAAGCGGCGTCCCCCTCAATGACACCCTGCAAATTTTACTGGATGCAGGAGAGGATCTGTCGACAATCGTTGGGGTATGCACAATGCTTCCAAAATTTGTGAGTCATTCATGCTGACATGCATGCGTCTTCGCAGTTTATGATGGGTTTCGTAACGGCCGGCGCGCGGTCCAGTGGTACTGCAGGCGAGTGTTATACGTGATGATGTTTAGTCGCTACCGAGAGAAGCTGAGCTTATCGCAGCTACCTGGCTGCTCACCTATCTTGGTTGTCATCCGAAATGGCGCAACGAAGCACGTGCAGAAATCAGGAAACTGATCACGTCTCACTCTTCCTTGGAGACCTCCTTCGAATGCAATTCCCTGCACTGTCCCACGAACACGACCACCACACTATCATCTATCCCACTCTCCGTATGGGAAAATGAGACACCCGTCCTTGACAAGCTCATCCATGAAACGCTCCGTATAGCCCAGCCCCATATCGCGATGCGGCAGAATATCGGCCCAGAGATATATATCGATGGCAAAGTCATCCCCACAGGCACCCTTGTGGTTTACCCATTCGCGAATGTCCACCTTGACCCGACTATTTACCCCGATCCATGGAAATTCGATCCCGAGCGACCGCAACCCACAGGCCATCTCGCTTATCTGGGATGGGGGGGAGGTGCGTTTTTTTTGCTGCGTCTCTATCTCCAAAGACGCGAGTTGTTGGTTTAGAATTGAATTTGACGGTGTTTCTTTTTTTATTACTTTTATTTTTGGCATTCGCCACATGGGACAGGGAGAGTGATGTGCCTCGGTTCGCGACTGGCGAAACTACAGACCAAGCTCCTCGCCGCGCTGCTGCTCATGGATTTCGACTTCGAGACCGTGGACGCGAGCGGTCGCATCGCGAATCCACCACCAAAACCAAACTGGAACGACGCCTTGACAGGCAGGCCGGCTCTCGGCCAGTTTTTCCTCAAGTACAGAAGACTGGATGCTTCCGAGCCTCCGGGTCACTGGCCGTCAGGGGCTGGTGCGCTGTAGTCGGGTTTCATTCCGTTCTATCTATGCCCAGCGGGCCCCGCTTACCGGTTTCTATTTCGCTGCTATGCACAGTAAAATGTTACGCCAACCTTTTAAAGGAAGGACATTAATTGTAATTCAATTAATATATCTTCAAGCATTCGTCAAAGCCGCAGGGGCGGACTTGGCCAAGGTGCCATGGCCGATAGTCAAAGACAACAATGTTTGTGCAGCGTGAGCTGGTGAGGACCGCATGGCTGTAACTGCATGATCCTTCCCCCCGTGTCCCCTTGGATACTTGTGGGTTGCCAGTGGGGCATCGACTAGTCTCACACAGCTTCAAGCCACGGACCCGAGCTTGCGGGCTTACAAAATCCCCCCCCACTCTGGGAAATGCGACCTCTCCTTCTGGCCGGGATCGCTCGGCGCCGCTGGTGAAGAACATCGGCCTTTCCACGGCGTGAGATCCAACGCGAAGCGGCTTTACTCTTTCTACGTGGCGAAATAGTTCCGAAAAAAGCACAAACCAGGGAAGTGACAGCAAACGAATATCGGATAAAGTTTTTTTCGCAATGTTTTCGCGGAAAGTCCGATTCCCGGCCGCGCGCTGGGGAGTGCGCATGTCGTAAATACCCACTTCCTCATCTGACCCCACGAATTCGGGACGGGAGCTCGGGTCTAAACCGTTGTCTTCGACACGCGGTGGTAACTTGAAGGGTCGCTTAGTGGAGCGTTTCTATGTGGACACTGCCGTTGCTAGAGGACGCGTCCGGGGAGAACAAATCCACGGGGGGAAGGGGCGGTTAAAGCATGTACGGTAATCGTGTCAAATCACGTCACTGATCGTCGCACGCTGGAGAGGTGCCTTGTCCCAGAGCGAGGGATTCAGGGAAGCAGGAACGTTGTCACCGCTTATCATATTATGCCCCGTTTTACAGTATGTCGCAGGGCAAGGAAGGAAGGCTAATTTAGGCGTTACGCGTCCCGGGGTGAAAACACCGCATCGACGCCACAACGTTCAGCCTAGTGGCAATTCTCGCCTCGTCCTTCTCCACGGTCCTTAGAACATGACCTTGCTATTTATCAAGCCGCGCCGCTTTGTGTGCTCATATCTCAGCGCCAACAGCCGGTTTTATCCCCAACGATCCGGGCTTGCTTGCTCCCGCGGCGCGGTGGCAATCCATGGGAGAACGGGAAATAGACACATCTTCCCTGGTTGAGAGTGGACGGCATATTGAATCGCCCTGCTTTCCTCCGCCTTTTGGCTGCTCGATGTCCGTCCGTAGTTACCTTCAAGATGGCTGCTAATTGTGGTGCTTGCGTCTTGATTTCATGGGGAATTGAAGGGTAAGCCGATGAACATCTTACGTTAAGCAACCACGTCAGTAAACATAGATTACTATAGTTGGCACGAGAACCACCACGGCATCAAGGTACCTTGTACTTTGTATGGGTAAAGCAACACTTGATACGCCCTCAAAGTACCGTTTTGATGGCATCCATTTCTCGCCATCAATGAATTCAATATATGGCGTAAGAACCAGAACCAGCACACAAAATACACTCTCGTACCATTCCCAAGCCCATCAACGCAGAAGGTCAAGAGGCCGTGCCGTGGCTGGACGAAACGCCGCGGGTTAGGAAGACATTCCTTTTGTCTACACCCGGCCATGTCTGCAAAAATCTAATTCCGCCGCCGCCGCCGCCGCTCCCGGGCCCGGCCCTCGAGCGTAGAGTGATTGGGAGAAATGGATCCTCAGGGATTCTGGCGAGACTAACGCGCTCGTTTCAGATTCCATTCAATCCTTGTCGGGACACTGGGGAGTTAGGACACTGAAGAAGTGCGAAATCTATGTCATGATGGGGGACCAATAAACCAAAACGTGAATCTGCAACCCGTCTCAACGGCCTAACGTTATCATCCTCGGGGAGCCGCTAATAACTTCAGGATTGGGTTGACAATCTGGAAGCATAGCGCGAGCACACGGCTGGCTTTTCTTGCCAGTCATTCCCCTATCGAACGGTCATCGATGCGGACAGTGGAAGGGGGCATAATGTATAAAGGAGATGATCATACCTGCTATGTTTCAGGCGATCAAGTCAGAATGCAAAACGGTTAACTTACAAATGTAAAAAGGGTATCCGGCCGCCCCGGTGACAGAATGTATTTACGCCGTCTATGCCGAAAGCGACTCCAACGGGAGTCAGCACATTCAGATGTCCTGCCGTCGCGAGCCTCTACCGCTGGTGTTCGGCCCTCCTCCTCCACTTTTCCCCCGTCGTTTCCCCCGAGCGTTCTGCGGCACTCCTCGATCGGATGCGGTCTTGCCTGTGCCGTCTTTCGCGCTCCACAAGGCGAGCGCGCTGCTCTGACGTCGGCTGCCACTTGCCCCTGAGGATGCGGCGTACCGCCTCCGGGCTGACGCGAAACTTGTCGGCGAGAGCGGGCGTCGTAAACGTATCGGGGTCGTGCGCGTGCAGCGCGCGCAAGCCGTCCATCGCGGCGCGGGAAAGCTTGTGAGGCGGCGCCCACCCTTGGGGAAATTTTGCTTTCATGGAGGTACGGTGATGTGACCATCGCGAGGGGGTGGGATCGGACTTGGGCGTGTAGTTATCCGTCTGGTATCGAACCTTCTTCTTTACGTCGTCTTCTTCGTCTGGCTCCTCTTCAGAGAGCGAAGGTGGCCGAGACAAACGTCCGACGACGCCCCAGTCCCTGAGCCGCAAAGAGGGAGGGGGCTTCCCGGAGCCATACGCGCGTGTAAAGCGAATTCTTGTATAGGCCGCAACGAGTTTGGAGGGTGCCAATGGACAGTAGCGAGTGAGGATGAAGGGTAGCATCAAGAGAGAAAATACGAAACTGGATCACGTGGTCGGGTATACGCACTAAGTAGCACAGCCACGGAATACCATGCAACCCGTTGTAACAAGGTTGAGTGGCGTGCGTGTTGTCTCAACGGCTCGCTCTCGTCTTCACTGTCGTATATAGGGCTCCATTTTCGCATCTTTCGGTCTATATCTCTCCGCCTTTTTCTCATCATGGCCGATGTTTCTGACCCCAAGATCAACGAAGGTACATTCGTAAATCCATAATGCGTCGTCTGTTCCTCACGAAACCGCAGCTTACGAGGATGTTCGGTCGACCAAATCTGATACCAACTGGGTTCTCATAGACTACGAGGTTCGCCCATGGGTTTTTATTTCTTTTTTTTTTTACCCTGCCTGATTAACCCATACTGTACTCCAGAACGATCGTTCTGACAAATTGGTCGTCACGGCTACAGGCACTGGTGGCCTGACTGAATTACAAGAGAAAGTAGACGCCGCTAGAGCCTCCTTCGCATATGTCCGTGTCACGTATTCGAACGATAAGGAGTCTCAGCGTGAGAAATTCATCCTCGTTACGTGGATCGGTTCCGGGTGCAAGGTCATGAGGAAAGCAAAGGTGTGTCTCTCGGTTACGTGTGCCCGCCCGTATGTACAGCGTCTGTGATACGCACGCGCCGCTGGACTATACTTTCCCCGAACGATAGCTGGTTTGCCGTGACCTAACGTTTTCGTAACAGATCTCGGTGCATGCTGCTGACGTGAAGACCGTCTTCCGCGTGTATTCCATTGATGTCCCAGCGAGGGAGAAAGATGATCTGAAGGAAGACCCAATTGTTGTCCGATTGCGCAAGGTCGTTTATCTCGCTTCGCATCCTAGTCGCCAAGGAACTGACTCTGCTGTCCAGGCTGGGGGTGCCAGCTACGATGGAGTGTAGGGCCAAGGCTTCAAATTTACCCAAGGTCGTGGTATTGCCCACATTCTATTCCTCCTGCCACACATCTCTTGGTCTAGTTGTCATCCAATACCACTGTCACCCTTTCCTTGAAGAGAAATTTCCTAATTAACGGGCAATCTTATATACGAGGGAGTATAGTATCGAGTCTAAGGATAACTCACGAACATACTATGCAGTCGAGAGACAAAGAACATGGTTGAGAGTGAACGGGAGACGAAGGGGAGGGTGTGTGTGACGAAGAGGAAAGTCGAAACGCGAGGTGAAGTGCAGGACGGATGGGAGGCCACAATGCCAGGTAAGTCAGGGAAGATCGAATCCTAAGAAGACATATGACACCCGAGAAATTGCAACGTACGTGTCGTGTGGGGTAAGGCGGGTCCAAAGGTGAGGTGAGGCACGCACGCGAGATTTGAGAAAGGGAAGGAACTGTGCGGGGGTCAAGCGTAGAATGATTGACAGGATCATCATGAATGGCGGCGAGAAGGGCCGAGAGCGGACCGGCGCAGAGGGAACAAATGGAATGGACCGGGACACTGCCACTGGTGGCGGGATCTTCAGGTTGTCCGAGTCCCCCACAAGTTTTCTGTGGTCTTCTACAAAGCCACGTACAAACATTCGATGATTCCGGAGAAATGACCGAATATTGAAATAGACCCGGACTACGGCCGCACTGTATCGATTTTAACCCCAATTGCTTCCGCCGCCTCCCTCGCCGAAGGTGTTGGTGTGGTATGTTCGAAGACACTGTTGCCAGGTTGCACACCACTGACTGCTTTTACAGATATTACTCCCACCCGCAAAAGCAAAGCAAGTCGGTCTCAGTTTCCTGCTCGATGTAAGTGCCGTTCTCTAGTTCATAGGTGGATGCTCTTGTGGCATACAAATGAACCAGGCGGCCAACGGAGTAATAATCAACTACGATGCACTCGCAGACTTGCTCGAGTCCATCCAACACTTCACCATCACCTCAATATATATACACAGATCGATCTTACACCCACATCGGTTGTTGACATTGTGGTCAAGATAATGGTCGAGCTAATACATGCTCGCCCTGGTGACTGAAAAGATCAAGCGACGACGACCGAGTTGGAACATGCGTGCTTTCATCATTGCTGTCAATATTGATAGACTCGACACGACAATATGTCGACAGCAATGATGAAAACACACATGTCCCCCAACCATCTATTCTCGCTGACGTCATATCCTACTCGGCGCAACACAGCCAGACTTATGAAGATTTTTTTCGGGGACAAGGACATTGAGGCGGTCCTGCAGAGATTGGACAGGCTGATGATAGACGAGGCTTGGACTACCGCAGCTCAGACTCTCGGCGTCGTACACGGACTCGTCTAGAACATGCAGGAGTTCATAGACGGTGAGCAATTGTGCCTGGCTTGTCATCCGCCAACTATTGAATTCCTTGTCTGACCGAGCGCTAGAAAGCTTACATCAAAGTGAGAGCGATATGAACAAGCCGAAACGACAGTTATCTACTAACGTTCGCATTACTGCCTGGAACCCCGAGATTGTCTAGCAGGTGACAAGGTCCTGAGAAAGACTAGGGAGTGGTTCTTTAATGACAACATACACTCAATTGGGAGCGTCTGGACCAAGTTCCCTCCTTTGGATCCATGGGAAACCTCAGTATTCCGACCAGCACGTACTCTTTCACAGAAGTTGGTAGCCTTTCCCTTCCGTAGCGGGCGCAGGAAAGACTGTCCTTTGGCACGTTAACCCCTTCGATATTCTCATCTCGAGAGCTTACGACGACGTTGGCCAATTCCACAATCATCAAGAAGATTGGAGCTATGCAAAAATCTGGGCTCGCATCACTGGCAATGTGCTACTATAACTTTAGGGAGGATCAGAAGAAGAGCTTCCGCGGGTTGCTCTCATCTCTGCTAGTCCAGCTTTGTCGTCAATCCGACTCCTCCTGTGGCATCCTTTCCCAATACCACCCGGATCATGACGATGGTTTTGGTGGTTTTGACGACCCTAGTGACGATGCATTTGTCCACTGTTTGAAGCGCTTACTGGAACATCCAAGACAAGCTCCAATTCTCCTTATTGTGGATGCCTTGGATGAATGTCCACACCCGCGCTGTCTTCCCCCGCGAGAAAGATCTTACGTTCCTGAAAGAACTTATCACAACTCGCGAACGTGCACCTATGCGTCACTAGCCGACCCGAGGTCGACATCGTGTCTATTCCAAAGCCTCTAACTTTCTGTTCTGTTCCCTTACACGACGCGAGTGGACATAAAACAGTACATAAAGAACTTTATCGAGTCAGTTGTCAACACAAATAGAAAGGTGCAAAATTGGAGTTCGGTGCGCAAGCAACTTGTGATTGACGTACTGACAAGAAAGAGCGGACGAAATGTAAGGCGTTTATACACCCAATTCTTCGCGACCCTGACCCGTACCTGTCTATCAGGGTCGGTGGGTGGATTGCCAGCTTGAATACCTCGTCAACTGCCCCCAGTGGGCATCGAGCGTGTTCTGGGTGAATTATCAACAACTCTCGATGAAACATACGATCATACCTTGCGAGAGATCGAACAAGCAAACTGGAAATTTTCCCAATGGCTGCCTCCAATGTGTCACCGTGGCTTCCCGCCTACTTCAAGTTGAGGAATTAGCGGAAATTCTTGCATTTGATTTCGACGGGGGACCGATTCCGAAACTTCGCGAGGAGCGCCGCCTGAAAATCCAGTGGAAGCGGTCAGTGTTGTCAACTTGCCTCACATTGCTTTCCCTTCAAGTTGTCAACGTCGGAGATTCTCAAGTCGTACAATTTGGTGAAAGAATTCTTGACGTCTACCCGCTTTTCCGAAAAATGCAACACGACGTCCAGCCGTTACCACATTTCTACTGGTATGGGACTTGCTCATACCGCCATCACTCAAGCATGTCTGGGTACTCTATTGCACTTGGACGAAAATGACCGTTGCCACCCCATCCCACTTTACAGTATGCCGCCGTTTGCGGCCTTCGCAACATTGTGAAAGTCTTGGTCATTGAGCACCCACAGATGTGAGTTCTCGGAGCCTCGATGACGATTTAAGACCTCTGCATCTAGCTTCCCGAAAAGGATATGTGGACCCTGCACGTGGCGCACGACGACGACGCGGTAGCCCAGTACAAGGACGGACGCCCGCTGCATCAGGCGTCCTTGTACGGTCATATAGATCTCGCCCGGTTCCTCCTCGTAGAGCATGGCGCCGACGCGCCAGCCCAGGACAACCAAGGGCGGACTCCGATGCACTGGGCGTCGTAGTGCGGTCATGTGGATCCCCCGGATCCTCCTCGCGAAGCACGGCGCCGACGCAGCAGCCAAGGACAAGCACGGGCGGACTCCCCTGCACGCGGCGTCATCGTACGGTCATATGAATCTCGCCCAGTCCTTCGTGGAGGAGCATGGCGCTAACGCATCAGACAAATTTCAAAAACCGAACTTTGTATTATCATACAGTACGACGGTCGTCGAAGGGGCACCAAAATGATGAGAGCTACGCCCCATTACTATTGAGAAACCTCACAGAGTGTATTTCGAGTCTGATTCCGTTAATAGGCGAAGACTCCACCTAAATCCAGTCAGGCCGGGAATCCTGTAGTGCACCAATAAGGGCGAAAATAAATGCACGAAATGCAACAAAAACCACGAATATGGGACGAAGAACTCGGATAACTGGTACAACATCCAACACACTGTTTAGTAATACCCTGTTTGCTATGAACACTCTGGGCTCAGTGGCCGGTAGCGGAAGAGTTGGTGCGTCGATATTGTCCACGAGGATAGCATAAGCTGAGGGAAACACGACTAAACCAAGCCTTGTGGACATCAATGAAACATGTATCAAGACACATATTACTTACCATCCACAGGACCTGGCACCACTGTACTAGCACCACGTTCCGTGCTGTTAAGCTGTTGTTTGTCAACTTCCAGCTGAGACAAGGCCATCAACTATGTGATAGACAACCAGGGTGGTGCAACGTACCTCGAGTCCTGATTTGACGGCTTCGATTCGGTAATACAGGGAAAGAAGTTTGCAGGTCAGACCGCCCAGAAGGGCAATGTACAGTTGCTGGAATATCCCCCGGGAGTGATTGCTCTCCAAACGCATCATCGCAAATTGGTATGCTGAACTAAGTCAGAGCGTGAGATGTAGGGACAACCTAGTATACGAAGATCTTCATACCTGTCAAGTTTGCGTTTGTATTCACTCTGCAGAGGGATGGCGCCGATTTCTTCCGCATGACAAAGAATTTGGTGTGTTTCTTCTAAGATCGTAGAGAGGAGTGGGGTGACATTGCGTGGAAGCAGATAGCGGAGATAAATGATCATGCTATAGATCCCAAGAAGGGATAGGCAAAAATTAAAAATGTCGACGGCATTCATGAGTGAGATTAGCGACAGTAGTGTTGGAGGGCTGGGGGTTGCGTGAGGGCATGATTGCGGGCTGGAATTTATTCTAGCAAACTGAATCTCGAGAATTCATTGCGCCTGTGGCTAGAGATACCTGGTGCGGTGGGTTGTCCGATCAGACCCGGTGCGACCCACATGTTTCCGTGTCGAACCGTTTATCGTTTATGGTAGTCGTGTGTTACACCGCCTGTATTATGGGAAAGAGCGCAATGAAGCGTGCCTGTTGATCCAGGGCACAGCAAAGAGCGCAATGGAGCGTGCCTGTTGATCCAGGGGACAGCAAAGCCCGTAAGAAGCATGGGTTGCCATTGCAGATTTCACAGGAGATTATCATTGGTCCGGAAAAAAGTCAACGTGTCTGCGCATCTCCGAAAAAACGCCGACGCCCCTGACTCCCTCCAACATCACCATAACAGACAGGGCTCAAGCTCAAGCGCTCACGCGCTCACGTTGTGAGGCATAACACGGCATTTGCCGTCTCTCGGGTTCGACGCAGGCCGAAGATTACCATACAGTATGATTCCAATTGGGGCAGCCTTCGTCAGAATAAAGTTTGTTTGTCTGTAAGAAGACTGGAAGTTGAACGTTGAGCGATTAAGCGCTCACCTTGGCGCTCACGGCCCATGGCGCCGAAAAAAAAATTGAGGGCCGATGAACAGCTCCCGAACCGACGATCACATTGGTCATGGTGTTATGAGACTAAGCTGGGTGATTGTCCCGTGGGAGGTCGTTGTAAAAGAGGACACGACGCAGGAGAAAGAGGTCATGGGGGTATGTCGAGACGCTCAATCGCTTGGAAGAATCATGGTAGGATCAGGGAGAAATGGAACCAGTGCAAGTGCAATGACAGGATTGGAGGAATTGAACATCGATAATCGAATAAGCTATTGAATTTAACAGGCGATGGTCGTACGGTGATAAACGACTTGGTGAGAGCCATTTGGCCCCACTTTGCCAGCTTGGCACGTACAAATCGTTATCCTTAACGGGAGTAGGTTGGGTTGGTCTGTCTGATCAGAATATCAGATCGGGATCACGCCCTGTCTTTCTGCAACCATTGTTGAATAACCATCGTCTTCCAGTCGTGTCTGGGTTGTCATCCAGCTACTACCAGGCGCAAAAAACAATTGTAATCATATGAACGACCCACAGTTCGACCAAGCCAGATATCATGAACCATCTATCTATCCAATCATTCATTTTCATGTGGTGATATTTTTCAAGTTTTGAATGCCTTCCTCCTCGAGACGCATGCCTAACCATTCATCCTGGGCCTTGGCATAGAGGCATTTCTCGTAAAAGTCAATAGAGGGCTGGTTCCACTTCAAGACCGTGAGCACAGTTCAGCTGACTTTAGTGGGTTTAGGCGTCACTACCTTGAGAACAAACCAATCCATACGAGCGCAGTCCTAGGAATCACGTTAATTTGCGTGTTCAACCAAAGATGTCAGTGCTGTGACCTTTTCTTGCGCAATGATGGCAAGCTCTTTGAATAGCGCCTTCCCCACGCCTTTGTTCCTGTGCTCAGATTTGACGTAGAGGTCTTCGAGCTGGAGAACATAAATCGGAATTTGCCTCATATTCCTGAAAATCAGCAACATACGTATAACCCAGGCCTGCCAGTCCAAGTCGAAAAGTTGAAAAAGTACAGGGCAAAGCCAATCGCCTCTCCAGGATCGTCTGGGGACCCAGAAAACGCAAGAAGTGCGTTTGCGATGCGCGTTTCGAATATGTTTTTCCTTATCTTCGAGAGGATTCGCATCATCTAGCACGCTGCTGTCATGACGAAGCGGGCTCACCAGTTCGGGGGTGGCTACCGCTAGATGAGGTGCTTTTTCGTAGACGGCCTACCCCCAGTGAAGGCATGAGTTAATGCAATTAGAGATGATTTAAAAAAGATAGATTCATGCCAACTCGTGGATAAGCTGGAGGACTGTGGGCTGTAAATGTAAATGGTATCACTTTATCACCCATTCCTGGAGCGACGTTAATAAGAGTCGAGACTTACAACATCTTCTGGTTGTACAGGTCTAATGAAATATGCAGAATCGGACATACCTCAGAGGGGCAACTACCAATCACTGGTGCACTGGTGATGTACTCTGAGATAGCAGCACAATCAAATCGACCCCACGCCCACGGTAGTCTCCGTCGCAGAGATCTAATTTCCGATCGCTCTAGATGGGCGCTCGCTTTGACCTCGATGAACGCCTATGGGTTACCATTGACCACCCCTTCACTAAAATACGAACGCAATAAATTTTCTCTGCGGCGTTGTGATTCGTGGAGTGACCAGAGACGGTTTTCTCGGTCGGAAAGTGGTTATAGCATCATGATGCTCCGCTCCGCACACTCAGAGGTCTTACCAAATACATATTTGTTTGCTAATATTTGGTAGCCACCCGTTAAACCTTGTTTTTTCGGCCAACGACACAACACAAGCCAAAGGTCCCAGATAATGTCATCCATCGATGTCGCAAAATTGGCCAAGCTGCAAGCGCAAGCGGCCTCAAACAGGATCGGTACGTCTACCTTAACGTTTGGGGGACCCGAATTTTCGGCGTTTTTCGGGTGGTGTGTGTTTTTGGTACGGTTTTTGCTGACTGCCAGTTGGCGTGGTTCCCAGGCGGGAAGGGGACCGTGCGGCGAAAAATCGTGCGCAAATCGAAACCTCAGAATGCACAGGACGACAAGAAGCTCCAGGGTGCGCTGAAGAAGCTGAACGTACAGCCGATCACGGGCGTGGAGGAGGTCAACATGTTCAGGGAGGACGGAAACGTGTTGCACTTCAGTGCTCCCAAGGGTGAGTTTTAGTTCTCATTCTTACGGCGGTGCTCTAGGGGGAAGACTGGACTGATTGATCGACGATCGTTTTTCCTTCATGTGCGTGTGTGCCAACTTGGTGCCACTAACCAGTGCACGCTGCCGTTTCCGCGAATACATTTGCGATCTACGGCGCGGGGCAGGTCAAGGAGCTTACTGAGCTCGTACCCGGCATTCTTAACCAGCTCGGACCCGACTCGCTTGCGTCGTTGCGTAAACTTGCAGAGTCGTACCAGGCGATTCAGCAAGGACAACAAAGGGCTGGCGCCGGCGCTGCGGAGGACGACGATGACGATGTGCCTGATTTGGTCGAAAACTTTGATGTGGAAGCGGAGAAGAAGGATAGCACGCTCGAGGAGCTGAACTGAAAATCCCGCCGCCCCCTCACGACATGTAATTTTCGGTGGCGAGAAGTATGTAGGATATAGTATTTTCCCCCCAAGAACTAGACCTACGCTTACGTTCCGTCTTCCGTCCTTGCCGTTTTCTTCCAGGCGTTTGCGCCGTTTGCTGAATCGTTATCACGTCTGTCGTGCATTTTGTATGCTTGCAATCCTATTTGTATCTGATGCATTGCTACTCTTTCGGCTATTAAACGAGTACGAGTCCAGTGATGTCTACGTTACG
>Ga0307512_10002932_pt1 | contig 20618 bp, 19 predicted proteins | sample 14_EM_MG_FD_200267 | JGI IMG/M metagenome (GOLD analysis project Ga0307512, IMG submission 200267) | Populus trichocarpa ectomycorrhiza microbial communities from riparian zone in the Pacific Northwest, United States - 14_EM | ecosystem: Host-associated > Plants > Roots > Unclassified | place... | reverse complement strand
CCCAAAAAAAAAAAAGGCAGAGAAGACGATACTCTACTTGACATACCAATTGGTGACCATGGTGAGGCTCGCTGGTCGCTGGTCGAGATCACGTTGTGCTCTTGTGTGACCGAGCATTGCGCGAACAAGCGGCAGCGAGCATGCAATGCTGTGCAGCGCTGATATCCGAACCGTTGCTGTTCGGCGTGGCGTCGGACTTGCCGCTTCGAGTACGTTGTCACTCGGAGTGGTGCGCTGCGAGTGAAATTCCGGGGCTGGCGTGGCGGAGTCGCTCGGAGTCTGGATCGACCCTCACCTCACGCTCAAAGAGCATCTCGCCATCAGGCTGAAGAAGGTTAGGAATGCCATGAATCGGATTCGCCAGCTTACGGGGCAGATGGGTCTCTCCAATCCACTGCCGGACGGTCATGTTGGCCTGCGTCTCGGTTGCAATGTTTGGTGCGGAGCTTCGGTGGAAGGGCGACCACGCCAACGGCACCATTGGATAGGCCAACGATGTACAGCTACTGGTTAATCGGGAAGCCTGTGCGACAGGCTGCTTCCTGACAACCAACCTGGGAGCCCTGGTGATGAGGCTGGGTCTCAGACCGGCGACGACACAGCTTGGGAACCGACAGCGGTGGTTTGGGCTGAACCTCCTGTCACGGCGCAGGCCACGATGTTTGGTTTCGGCGTTTAGCCTCGGCATTTGGAAGGTTTCGGTCTAGAACGGCGCGACGTCCGAGAACGCCTTGGCGTTTGGAAGGTTTTGTTCTGGACCATTGGAAAAGGGTTGTTGTGCTCTGTTGCATGAGAGAAGTGTGCACACAAGTGAGTGCGAGTACGCGTATGAGTTGCGTGAGTACGAGTATGAGTGTGAGTACGTATGTATATAAGGAGGGCTTTCTTCTTCGTGTTGTCTGTTCTTCTTCTTTCTCACTCATGAAACCTCTTGTATATCCTGTCTAACGAATCAATATCCTTCTCCGCTGCCCACGGCGTTCCCTCGTCCAACATTCAGTCCGTTCCCTTGTCCACGGCGTTCGCTGGACTAGCATTTTGCCATTCTCTGTTCCTTTGTTTCCTTGGCCGAACTTACTCGAGTACCTTGGGATCTGCCGCCGCCACCGATACATCGTCAATCTTCTGCCAGGGCACTGGAAGCCGCCACAAGGCGACAAACATTGGAGAGTGTCACAATCTTCACAGGTACCCAGGCCGCCATCAAGCACTTGGCCTCAGGGGAACCTGGCTCCAGTCAGGTGTATGCGATCCAGGCCAGAAGGCACATCGCAACGCTTCGGCGAGTCAGGCCGGACATCATTGAAATCTGATGGCGCCCAGCCCATAAGGGTCCCAAGAAATGAGAAGGCTGACTAGTGGGCCAATCCGGCAGCTGATGAAGACAACTCGCTTGGAGTGGAATGCATGCAATACAAAGACTGGTATGGCAGACGGCCAATGCATCTCCCTGGTCCCTTGCACACCTCAAGTGGGAAATCTCGGAAAAGAAGTGGCAGGAAGCCAAGGCGAGGGTGGATTCTCGGTTCACTCGAAAGAAATAGCAACCCTGCCGACAGGAGAAGACGCTGCAGAAACCGGACCCAGTACCAGCAAAGACAACAAGTGGCTGGCAGCGAGATTCTACCAGTTGAAGACAGGTCATCGTCTCACTGGCCGGGTACCTCAAGTGTAGAAGGGCAGGCCCACAGCCAAGGGCCGGCGGTGCCCGTACCGGACCCAAACCTGGGAGCCTCAGGAACTGCCCCACTGGAAGGCCCAGTAGAAAATTCTGTGAGCGGAGGTATTACAGCCGACTAGAAGGCGGGAAAATCGGTTCAGGATCCGAGACCTCTTCGCAGACGAGCTATACGGCCAGGCGATCCTAGATTTTCTATCTACTACGGACGTGGGACGAAGGATGGACAGTGTTCCCCGTAGTTCAATACATCCGTCCTGGGCCTCGGACTGGACTGGATTGAGTTTTGGCAGTCCGTCCGCGGGCAGTGTGCGGACGGACTGGTGCAAAAAAAATCGCAAGCCGGACGGACTGGCTGCGGTCGGCTGCATTCCAATGCTAAGAAATGTAAAAAAAGAAATCTAACTTTTCGACACTTACATACAGATGCAGGTTCTGAGGAACCGTCGCCTGTAATCCGTCAGCAGCAGGTCTGGTATCACAACGCCTAAGCAGTTCAGGGGGTCGCAGCAGCCCGGCCTTGAGTGCCAGCAAACGGGTGAGACCTCATGATGCTCTACCGTCTTGGCTTTTGCGGGGAGTGATCGGCCACCATAACAAATGCTAGACTACCGTGCTGAGGCAGAAGAGCACCGGTAAGACAAGAGGGACAAGATAATCCCAAAATTCCGTTGATCGGGGAAGAGTTGGAGGAGCTGCAAGAAATCCCGCTGGCACTAACCGTACTGCGAGTGGGTTTCCGAGTTTTGGGCTGCAGCGTCGCCTAAGTAGGAACGGCGGCCAACAAGAAATACACTCTCATAGCACTGTCGATATAGTTAATCAGACCATAACAAGTTGCGATGACAGAAGAGTATGTGTTACCTACTAGGAGGCCATTTGACTGGAAGGTTCCAGCTGGCATAAGCGCCAGGAAGTGTACATTACGGACTGCAGTCCACAAAAGCCATGGACTGGACGGACTACTTTTACACAGTCTATCCAAGCGGTCGGACTGGACTCTGGGGAGCACTGAGGATGGGTCTGGAAGGCCTGTGAAAGAGGCCCAGAGTGAGGTGTCAGAGTCGGAGCTCCGGGAACGGGAAGTGAGGGAAGAGGAACAGAGGTTGGAGGAGCACGAGCTTGGGGGAGGAACGGGATGATGGAAATTCCATTGTATCTCAGGGACGCCAGAGCGGAGGGCAAGGGAAGCTACATCGATCCATTTACGGACCGACCGAGGCCGGAAGGGACAGTGGCCGGGATTCTGGTAAAAAGTATGACGCCATAGTCTACATGGCTGAATGCGAGTATGATTAAACAAAAAAAAATTGTGGCGGAGTAGGGAAGGAACAGCGGCGGACGAGCATGACACGTCATGCTAGGCGCGATCTTGCACGGTCAAAGTGGAAGCGGACAACGACTTCCCCTACTGCCGCTTTCTCGATCTGTCGTGACCATTTCGTGCTCACAATCGTTCCACCAGTGTTCAACATAGACCCAGACATGTCGGCAGACCGGTCTAAGTCGGTCTGCCAAGACCCCGACCCGACCTACGGCTTCTCGGTCTGGATAAAATTAACGGCTTTTTGCCAAGGTTTTAGTGTTGTTGTTCCGATGACCCAAAGATTCGTGTTTCGGCGATGCATCTCCTTGTGCCAGATGCTTTGGGCCATTTCCACAGTGGGCGGGCTTCGCTCTTCAAGCTCCTGCACAGCGGTGTGAGTGTCGTCCAGAACTGTGATCCCCAAACAGCCTATCTTGTCCTTGAGCGCGGTGCGTACTCTGAACGTACACTCGGGAATCCAGCAGACAACCACGTTGACCTTGCGCTGTGACTTGTCGTAGCGGATGTCGAAGCGTGCCTGCAGACCAGTTGGCCATGGCTGCCTTGAACTCGGCGAGTCCCGAGAACTACTGACCGAGGGTTAAAGCACCGAGAGCTGGCGGATCGCCTCCGAATCGCTCGGGGGTCCTAAACCAGACAGTTGCAGGCGTTGCAGTAAGATGATTAGAGATGTGTGGGTTGTAAGATGAGGGAGAAATTTGTGAGGTCGACCCGTTAGCGTGGCTACCATCTATGAAACCAAACTTTACTAACTGGGGAAAGCCAGCCAATACCAAGGCTGACCCAAATCCAGAGAAGAATCTCACCCGCTGGGAGCGTAAACGTCTTGCTGTCACGCAGCTACCAGCCAATCTCAACATGCTGCGCCGGTTTCAGGAGGGGGCACAGATCCACAGGGTACGAGATGTAGTTGATTGGTGGTATGATAGGCTGCATGATCCGCGCTGGAAGGATCTCGCCCGGATGGCTTTGACATGTCTCACTCTCCATGCAATGAGCGCTGAGCCAGAACGTGCGTTCAGCACTGCAAAGATCACTCTCTCAGATCGCCGTTGCCGTATGGGGGACGATGTACTTGAGGCTGTCGAGTGCTTGAAAGGCTGACAGAGGGATGGAATGATCGTAGCTACGAGGGAGGATGTTAAAACCATTAAGCAGATGTTGACTACCCTTTGTGAGGAGGATCTGCTGTAGTGTAACGATAGCCACGTCAAAGTATTGATGAGTTGCTTCTAATCACCCATAGGGGTGTCATGAACTTTTCTGCAAAATCAACGCCCCTAGCCAACCTATCCCGACGTACGCCGACAGACCTGACCTACGGTTGGTCGGTCTGGATATATCCCGACCAGTCCCGACCTTTCCCGAAATTATTCCGGACCGGTCTATGTAGAACACTGCCTTTTACATTGTGGGCCATCATAACTCATGTCCGTCTCTTCAAGTTTCCACCGGCGTCCATCGGGTCTTGTGACGCACCGCAACCGCCCTAGCTAGTGCGCACGACGGGCTGGTTCTACAGTCGGCTCGCTTTTGCGTCCATCAAGCCACCCACGGGCTGTTGCTTCCCTCCGCCGCGGAGGCGAACATGTCGCATCACTAACGCGTGTTGATGAGATTGCTGGCGAATGTGGAGGTCAAACAGCTGGTAACACGTGGTCGTGCGACTGTGGACGGGAAACGGACAGTGTGTACACCACCAATATCTCCGTAGCCGCATGCATAAATGACAAAATAAAAAGCCGGTAACACACGGATAGCACAGGTTGTGGAGCCGTACTTACAAATTATTTTACCATTAATCGCGTAGGCTGGCGATGTCGTTTTCCGCCTGCTTCATTAATCGCATCTGGAGACCTGCTTAGAGCACGGCGAGCCTGACTCGAAAGCCAGGATTGAGGAAGGGAAAGGGAGTTTACACTCTTTGAAGGACCCGAGAAGCCAGAAAACTCAGCGGTGCTATGAGTCTAGGGGTTGGAACCCTATGCCCTCAAAACCAGCGAGTCCTTTCTCTCTCGAGTTCCGTCACATCGAGAGCAGATGCCCCAAATCCCAGTCCTTTTTAATAGCCGTGCCTTGGCCAGAGCAGGTGTACGTTGTTGGGATACAGTCAGATCGTCCCTCGAGTGGTGGAATTGGTTTGTGTTGTGTATTGTAGTGTTGGATTGTTTTCCAGATGGTTTTGGGGAATGTGGCTTGTAGTTAGCGCTCCAGCAATGCAGTCACCAGTAGTTGCTCATTCCGGAAGCTTAGTCTACTCAAGCAGAACACAATCTCATGCCCACTCCGGGCAGCTTGTCAAACCCCTCCGACGGAATACAGCGCATTCTCGCTTGAAAAGGTAGTGTTCCTCGACCGGCACCGAACGCCCCGCGGTGGATTCAATGCTCGTACGAGACACTACAATCAACACAGTGCTTGACGCAATTGCGGTTGAATGTGGTACTGCATCTGGTCACAATACAGTACAATGGACAGCTTATCGAAGGATACGTTCGTCATCGTAGGCGAAGGCCGGAACGTTTTCCGGTTTACACACCACTCCGCGGATGCATACTTGGAGATCCGCAAGGCTACCGGCTGCACCGCAAACCAACTATCGACTCCTCTGAGAACTGCAAGTTAACCTCCCGCACAGCAACCCAACCATTGTTCCAGCCTCTGTACAGCCCCGACCTCGATCAGTCTGTAGGCAGCGCGTTTAACTCCCCTGCCTTCCACCCTGGTCTGACCCATAGATATGATGTATCTACACGCAGATACTCTACTCACTCCTAATCTCATTCCCTTCCTGTCTAAACCCCCTAGCTCCCAGCTCCTTCACCTCCTAGCTCCTCTCCTTGGTCTTCTCCTCCCGTTCCCGAAGCTCTCACTCCGACACCTCGCTCTAAGTTTCTTCCTCAGCCAGATCCAGAATCCGTTGCCCCATGTCAATGCCATCGAGGAAATTTAGGATTGCCCGGCTGCACCTCTCGTCGGCAAAGAGGTCCCGAATCTTGAGTCGATTCTTACCCATGACCGTCTCTCCGCACCTCTTGCCATAGGATTCTCTGCTGTCCTTTCCATTGCGAGCAGTTGTTGAAGTGGTGCTTGCGGGTTTGGTTCTTATACCGCTAACCGACACCGTCCGCATCGGGCGTTGGGGAGGTTCTTCGTCTATTTCAGGTATTGGCCGGCCAAGGCGTGCTAGTTTTCAACTTGTAGAACCGCGGGGCGATACTCTTCCTACTGCAGGCTACCGTCCCATTTGGCCAGGGGAATCTCCCGTCTGCCATACCAGTCTGAATGCAACCCAGATCCCTCGCACATCTGAAGCGGGAGACCACGGGGAGGAGGTGGGCGGAAGCCCAACGATGGGCTGGAGGCCGAACCTCCAAGAAATACAGGATGCCGCAGACCCATAGATCAGACAGCACAGTGGCTGGGAGTTCCAAGAGGGTTTCCTCGAGGTTCTGCCAGATAAAGACAGGCCGCTGCCTTTCTGGGCAGTACCTTCGGTGAACGAAGAATCGGCCCACCGTCCAATGTTGGTGGTACCAGTGCCAGACGCAGACTCGCGATCACCTCTTCAAGGTGTGCCCCGAGCGGAAGCCCCAGCAGAAGATCCTGTGGGTAGAGTTGCTTAAGGAAAGCGGAAGGAGGGAGAGTCGGTGGAGGATCCGGGACTTCCTTGCCGATGGGAGGTGCAGCCAGTCGGTCCTAGACTTCCTCTCCACCACGGAGGTGGGAAGGCAGGTCCCGGCGGAGGAAGACGCGGGAGCGAGGAGTCCGAATGGTAGCTCCGAGAGCGCAGGGACCGGGAAGAGGAGAGGGGAGGGGAGGTGGAGGAGCTGGGTGCCGGGGGAGGAACTGCTCTACCTTCCGACGCCCTCTTTCATTGCGCCCACTGGGGAGGACAGGGGTCTCAACAGTCCGGCCGGGCCAGCCCTGACCTCGGCCTGGACCGGCCTACGTGATGCGGTCCAAGTTAGTCCACGGCCCGCTGGCCAAAGGGCTTTTTGAAGGTGGCCTGGACTGAACTGGGTCGGCCTACGGGCCAGATAAACGAGTAAGATATCATGATCCAGCATCTAACTTACCTTGGGTGGTGGGTTTCCAGGTTTTGCACTACAACCAGTCCATTACTGGGAGCTTTCGACCGTCACAACAGAAAGAAAATCGCACATATGCATGACAGCATCAGGAAGAGGAGGGGAACGAGATCATCTACAAATTCTGTTGATATAAGAAGAGATGGTAGACTATAAGCGAAACCCGGTGGGGATTTCTTGGTTTCCGGGTTTGGGAGACAACCAGGCCATTGCTGTGAGCTTTTGGCCTCCACGACCACCACCACCACAAGTGAAAGAAATCTTCCACCCACAGTAGACCATCGGAATGAGAAGGAGAACAATATCATCTAAAAATTCTTGTGATTGGAGAAGAGATGACAGATAATTGTGCACACAGGAGAACATTGGAAAGAAAAGCGGAATACTGTGCAGATGTAAATGCTCCATCAGGACACAGTGTACCGAAATGCGGCGGAACGTCTACTATCTAGTGGCTTCGGAAGTACCCCGGCAAGGCATTTGCAGTCTGGATAACAATTTTCAGTGCCAGCCCCAAGAGGCTCACCACTAGAGAAGTACCTAAGCGACCGAACGGGCGAGTCTTCAGGCAAGCTACCGTCGAGCAAATCGATCCTACCGACAAGCCACCGGGCAAGCCGTCGAGTGAGCTGATGCAGTGTACAAACAAGCGTGCCGTTAGGGAAGTCAGACATTAAACCATCGAGCCAGCTATCGAACTGATACCGAACTGAATCCCCTTAAAATTATTCCGCTGCGAACCATTGGCCCTGTCTTTGGCTGGCGACGGTACACACAGACTACAGCGACATGCTACCTTGGTGGGAACTCCAAGGGTAAAGCAGAGCTGTCAATCGTTCATCCGATGATCCGAATACAAGTCTGGGGAGTGAAAAGCCCGGATACCCTACAGTACTTGATAACACCAATGCGCCCCCAGCCCGTAGCCGCCACAGCGGACATGAGTTGGAACCGGGAATTAGCATAATGCAGAGAGAAATGAGGCGGGGCTAGAAAGGTATGTTAGAAAGTACAGGCAAGGGATAATCTTCGGTATTTTGAGCTTTCCTCAGTGTTTTCTTCTCGTTAGTTGGTAGGTTCCGTTCTTCTGTACAATTTCGATGAGGTTGAAGTGAAGTCACCTAGTACGTGCGGCCATGGAAACCCTCTACGCGATTATCTGCATAGGTTGCACGTGAGTAATCATTAATGACATAACCAAAAAAAAAGTCGACGCTTGTCAGTGTATGTGCACCGTACGAAGCGAGGCGTCTATGCATAGATGTGCGTACGAGGCGGAGATTGTTAGCACATTGGTGTTCCAGACGACTAGAGTGAATCACCATGGATATCAGGACACGTACATACCTACCGGACGATGCATATTCTTCCGGTGTTTAGTGTCGGTACATAACACATTCGCGATGAAGGGTGTCAAGGCATATACCTTCCGGACGATAAGCGTCTTGTTGTATACCCTTCTGACGGTACAAACAAGGTATATGACTATCAATCGACAAGTATCAGTGCATGTCTTCAGTAAGACTAATGCGGGGCATGTCGCTTGCACAACGGAGTGCGTCGAGCTTTTATGCCGATAGTGGGGGGAGTAACCTGAACAGAACCAATTTCGTGTGTAGATTTTTGTGTAAAAGCACGGATTCTCATTACTGAAGTCATGGAAACTAGACCCAAGCATCGTGACAGTGCAGAACAGTAGCCAGCATACTGAGTTTTTCGGCCTGGCGGGATCAATACTGCAGAGATTGATTGCTTGCCTGAAAACTATGGGTTCCGTGGTACCTACGCCTGTAGGAGTTGTTCCCACCGCTTTTACGCATTGTGAGTGATCCCACGTGCAAACCAAATCGCGTACATAAAGCCTTTACTAGCCCTAGCCCATGCTCCTCTCCTTGGTTCGGTTATTTTCACCTGAAGTTTGCTCGTCGGTTCGGCTGTGGTATGTAAAGTTTGCAGTACAAAGGACCTAGTGTTAATAGGCGGACGTAAGGATTGTTTGCCGGAAGGGTTGCCCATTCGGTCGAGGGAAGAAGGTATGCAGCAGGGAATTCCCTTCGTTTCCTTCTTCACTCAACCTCTTGTCAATTACCGAATATATATGTTCTAGCCCAGTGGGAGGAAATATCGGTCTATAGATGGGCCGGCCCATCTATAGGCTGGCAGCCCGTGTATGAATGGGCTGGATCTACGAACTGGCCGGACGGTGGGTAGATTTTCTTAGGTGACTGGGCTACCTGGGCCAGATCAAAAGAAACTCTGGAATCATAAGTACGACGCACAGGAAAACTATCATATTCACCCCAACGGCCATTGAAATTGAGGTGCACCCGCATGCAGCAAAGGCACGGCAGAGGTCGGCGAGCAAATACAACGAACGCCATACGATAGAAGCCTTTCCCCCGAGAGATGTAGTCAGTATCAGGGTCTCCTAAAATGATCGTACGGCAACCGACCCGCACCGTATATTCTGCCGGGTTCTAGCTGTACCTCATCACCACCAGTACAAGCTTCAGACTGCGCACGAAGTTCTCAATATCCATTACCCTGTTACTGTTCTAACTAGAGTGCCACCTGAAGCACGTTTGGATGCGGCAGCCAACATTCCAGAGACTGAGCTGCCAAATATCATCGGTTCCAAGATCTTCATCTACTCGGACTGCCCTCCATGTGGCATCAGCAAAATTCTCGACGAGTGAACGGATATCAGTTTCCTGCAATTGCAAGCCTCCTCGTTGTACTGGGAAATGCAGATGTTTGAAGAAAAAAGTGAAGTGCTCTGTCCATTGTCATGCTAAAGAGTTCGACTGCCATAACCTATCGGAATTGGCAATTCGCACTGAGGTAGCATTGGTTGATCGTGGGATGGAGGAGGATGAGCAATTTCCGGAGGAGGAATAGCTACAGGAGGAGGAGCAGCTTCAGGAGGAGAAGCAGCCGCAGGAAAAGGGCCGCAGGAGGAGGAGCAGGCTCAGGAGGAGGAGCCGCGGGAAGAGGGGCAGCCGCAGGAGCAATACTACAGGCTATCGGGTATGATTCGAACGATTTACTACCACCAAGTCGGAAGAGAACTCGGCAGGCTACCCCAGCCACAGCACCGGAACGTAAGGCGGGAGGGCGAGTTTTGAGAAAGAGAAGGAGACGGGTGCAGTAGTTGCTCTCCGGAGATAGATCTTGTAAGCAGAATTCAATTGATTGTTGGTGAGAGCGAGGTGTTGAGTAGTGAGTGCCTGGGGATTAATCACTGGGGAATTGAGGGGTGGGTCTGAGATCTGGTCACCGCCGCGTTAAGTGCCTCCCGCAGTCGCCACAAAAAAAAGAAGCTATCTATCCAGTGGCGGCAGATCTCCCACCTGGCCAGCCTGCTCCCAGATATCTCCCAGCTGGCCAGCCCAGTTACCCAAAAAAAATCTACCCACAGTCCGGCCAGTTCGTAGATCCAGCCCATTCATACACGGGCCACCCAGTCTATAGATGGACCAGCCCATCTATAGACCGACCATTCTGCTCACTGGGATAGAACATATTGTAACCGAACCGAATCCCCCTTCCGAACCGAACACGTGTCACCTACTCAGCCTAAGAAATGCCCACCGGATTTCGCTTACAGTTCTACCATCTCTTCTCAGATGAACAGAATTTTTAGATACATATAACTTGTTCCCCTTGCTCAGCCGGGTGTGGATGATTTTCGTCTGTTGTGGTGGTGGCCGAAAGCTCCCCAAACTCTCTTGAAGCCAACTCCCCACCGAAGATATGCATTCTGACCCATATGTAGATGAACCGTGTCAGTTCGCAAATTCACGAACCAAGCACCTATATAGTTGTCACGCTGCTGGGAAAGAAGCAGCAAGCAAGGTTTTGAGTGCAGTGCGGGCGTTTGACTTGCGGTTCTCCGCTCGGTGAACCCAGTACTAGCGTTCACCCCCAAGCGCCCGCCGGCCTGCCTAGATCAATGCAGTCTGGCCACTGAGCCCTCCCGGCTGGACTGGGTCACTAGCAATCACGGCCTAGTCCCAAAGCCCGCGGGTAGCCTATAGGCCGGCCGGGGGGAGTTGCCACGGGCCACTAGCGGACTGTGAGAGGTCGTGGTGGACGGCGAACGGGACAGGACAGTATATAATATCGCCATGATCCGATAGCTAGGGTCGCATGCGATCAATGAATCATCATCACCACAGGCCGGCCGGACTGCAAGCGGCCATCAGACGGATGGCATCAGATGAGCCCAGCCCGGGGCAGCAGTACGCTATCCGGGCGCGGAAGCACATCGCCGCACTGCGACGGGCTCGGCCAGGCAGTACCATCGAGATCCGGTGGTGCCCGGCCCACAAAGGTATCGGCGGTAGCGAGAAAGCCGACAAATGGGCCAAGATTGCGGCAGAAGAGACACCCACGGGGTGGAATGGCTGAACTACGACTACAACGGCCAGTCGGAAGTGCGGGCGATGCCCCTCCCACGGTCCCTCGCCAACCTCAAGCGGGAGATCTCGGAGAAGAAGCGGGTGGAAGCTCGCCAATGGGCTGGAGGCCGGACCTTCAAGAAGAAATACAAAATGCCGGAAAGCCAAAAGCCGGATGACATGGTCGCTGGGAGTACCAAGAGGCTCGCCTCAAGGTTCTACAAGCTGAAGACAGGGCACTGCCGTACCGGGCAGTACCTGTACTGGGCTAAGGCTCGCCACCGCCCTGTGCTGGTGGTGCCAATGCCCCTCGCAGACGAGAGACCACCTCTTTAAGTGTGTCCGGAATGGAAGATGCAGCAGAATATTCTGTGGGCGGAGGTGCTAAAGGAGACCAAGAGGTGGAAGAGCAGGTGGACGGTCCGGGACCTGCTGGCCGATGGGAGATGTGGGCAGGCAGTGCTGGACTTCCTCTCCTCTACGGATGTGGGAAGGCTGGTGCCGCCGCTGGAAGAGGCTGATGCCGGAAGTGAGGTGTCAGAGTGGGAGCTCCGGGAACGCCGGGAGCGGGAGGAGGAGGCGGAGGAGCTGGGTGCCGCGGGGGAATTGGGTGCTGGGGGGAGCCACCGCTGTTCCTGCCCACACCCCCTTCATGCCTTCTGCGGACGAGGAGTAGGATTTGGGGACGGGTTCCTTTGTTCTCCCCTTTGTCTTTCTTTTGTAATTTCCTTGGTGTGCTTCCAAAAATTCTCTGGGACAGGCCTGGGCGGAGGGCAAAAGGGGAGCTTGCAACGTGCCGCCACCGCGCGGACAGCGGACGGGAAACCTGGGTAAAATGTACGCCGCCATGATCTATATAGGTCGCATGCGAGTATGAATAAACAAAAAAGAAAAACAGGCCGGCCGGACTATTGAGATCCCCGGGGGAGGAGAAGGGGAGGGGCGGGCTACGGTTTATTTTGTTCTTTCCTTGGTTTCCGATCACGACTTTCATTTCTCTTTGGTCAGAATTCTTTTCCTTTGCGACCTCATCGGTGCATCACACCTCCTTGGGACATGCCTGGGCGGAGGGCAAAAGGAGAGCTTGCAACGTGCCGCCTCGCACGGACAGCGGACGATGAGAACTCTAAGACACACACGCTCGTGCTCCGGGTACGTCTGATGATTTTGGTGCTTGGTTCGCGGTGGAGACGATGAAAAGACGTGAATCGGTGGTGATGTAGAGAGTTATATAGGATCCGTCGCTCTGTATCGCTGTCTCGATGATAAAAGAGAAGTCAAACAAGTCTCTCCGAAAAGAAGACAATTCGCCCGCTGCACACCCCGGCTCGCTAAGTCTCGTTCCCCTGCCACCTCTCCCAAAGTTGACACATCATCGGGCTTTATGCTCCACAACGGGAAACCTGAATAAAAAGTGCGCCATAGTCTAGCAAGGCTGTATGCGAGTGAGTAACCCAAAAAAAAAAGCTGCCAGACTTAAGCTTCAGTATTTTTTCCATTGGATAGCAGTCAATTGTAGGTTTAATCTGACAAATACAAAGTCAGAGGAAGTTTCCATCATTCCAAGATCAGGATCTTTTATCGAGGATCCGCTCCAGCCGGTTTAATGGTCAACATGTCAGGTGAAGTTTGAAGGCAGATTCCCTTGGATTTTAACGACTTCAATTGCTGGCAAGTTTCCTCCAGAATCGAAACTTTCTGCCCAAGAAACCTCCCCTTAGAAACTCTTCTTGGGTACTTGGTTAGATGGTGCTAGCGTTCGGGTGCATAAGTATTTGAACATTGGAGAAGCCTAGGGGGCGGCGGTGGGCTGGTCGAAGCGGGGCGACGAGACAGTAACAGCAGAGCTGGAGTGTTGGACGTTTTCCCTTATTCCTAGAAACAAGTTTGGTATCTAATAACCCACCCAAATCTTTCTCTCCATAATTTCTCCGGGCCTACACTTGTATAGGCTCTTCACCCTTCAGTAAAATTGCCTCCAGAGTGAGTTTTATGGTTTCTCAGGCCCCCGTGCACGTCTGGTTCGTCAGCGGCCGATTTGCTCCTGGGGTCTGCCTCCTGGGCGCAAGACCGAGTGTGTGAGGCCTTTCACGGACGTATCTTCGCGTCTTTGCTTGCGTGTTCTCCTGTGTGCGGGCTGGCAGTGTACCAGATCGTCCGCCGACCGTTGACCGTGCACCGGCGGGTAAGCATACTCGGGGCTGTCTCTGCCGCCGCGAACATACGGTAGTCGTTGCACCCAATACCTAACCCGCCCTCAGGATTTGTCTCAACATTCTAGCATAGTCCTACCACTCGTCGATAAATAAGCCGACGCACCTTGACCCGAATCCACAGCGGCGGTTCCGATGGCGGGTACGGCCAGCCAGCGAAGGTGGCATCATCTCCGTGCTGAACGCCACTGGCTCCACTTCCGTCCTGCGCATCTCCACCGTCCGAGTGATCGCCAATGCGAGCCGTCTAGCGGATGTCCGGTCCGTCAGCACGCTCCTCGGAAGTGCACGGGTAGTTGACAGATCCGCCGAGTAGTCCCGACGGTTCGTGCGGAATCCCGATGCCCGACACTAGGAAGGTTGTGGAACAAGCTGGCCAGCGGCCGGGGAAGATGGAGCGGCTGAAGTAACTACCGATCAGATCGGGGTTGGGTCGAGTTGGCGCTGAGATATCGTCTGCGAAGGAACATTATGTATGGGACTCGCCCGTATTCGGATCCAGTTGCCCCCAAGAGGCGCTGAGAGACAAAATTGGGCTCGCATGTGCTGACCGGGCAGCGAGGCATGTATCACCGTGCCGTCGCTTTCGAGCCAAGCGCCAGCCCGGATAAGACGGCACACGCTGCTACTGGCCTGAGAGCGTCCCAGCGTCCGGAATCCGAGCTATCGCGAGATTGGAGTCAGGCGCTGCAACACTCTGCACACGCCGGGCTGAGCTGCGAGCCAACCGACGAACGCATCGAGACGAGTGCTGTCGGCAATTGTCGATCCCCGTCTCCCCAGAACACGCAAGGGTGTCGTGCATCGCTGACCTCAGAGCGATCCATCGCTGGCCGCAATCCCTTACATTGTTTGGAAGAATCAAGACACCAAGATTCGCCAGAAGGTGCCGAAGCCGTGGTGCGCACTCCACAACGCCGGACGCTGCCGATTAGGTTTTAGGAGGTGGGCATTTTTTAAGTCAAACTGAAAACACTTTACTTCTATTATTATATATGTGCGCGGGTGCAGCAGAGATAAGGGCCATTTGAACAGGCTCGGTATTAGCAGCGGTGTTTGGACAGCAAAAAAAAAACTGAGAAACCCTGCGACCAGAGACGAACAGGAACTGACCTCTGGAGGCCAGGTTTTTTTTACCACCACTCAGCACCGCATTTTAACTCTAACTATGGGCCTACCTTCCGACGAAAGAAGTGTCCACTATTAACGTTCTGGTGAAGCCTACTGTTCAGACTTATGGCCGAGTATAGTGAGAGCCGCCAGACACTCTGTTCAGAAACTGAGCCGTATTCGGTGTCCCGGTGGGGTGCTGAATTTGCCTCTGATACTGGAGCTAAACGGGCCTTAAGAAGAAGCGTGGGGGCCTCTTTCCGTCGCTCGAGAGAAAGAAAGCTGGACTGCAGTCTGCCAGAGGATGCAGAGGACATCGAATGGGACAACTTCACCACTTTGTCCGCTCCCGCGATCCACCCCCGCTCTCTATCAGTGTCCTGCAGTAGAAAAGCTTTGATCAGCCCCCTCCTCCTCGCGCTCGCCCGATAGGACTGCGTGCTTTATACCCCAATCCCCAGGCTCTGGCTCGGCCATCGGCCCGTTTCTCCACTATAACAAGGCCGGGCACGAAGGAAGCAGAGCTCGAGGAGCGCAGGCATTGTACCTGTGCGCTGAGTTCCGTGTCCATCCACGATTACCAATAACTTGCCCCAGAGAAATTTCTTTCTTTTTCTCTTTCTTTCCACTCGCGTGGCGGTTCTCTCTCGCCTCCTCCTCGTTCTCGTACATATTCCCGTCCGTGTTCTCTCGTTTGGCTTGCTCAGCACCTGTCGATCGGTTCGAATTGTGCTCCGGAGATCCCTAGCGCACCCCTCTTCACCGCCCGCAACCACGCATGGCAGCAGTGGAACCAGTCTCAGCTGAGGCTGGCGCCCCAACGACTCACACACAGACACCCACACCGACATCGACACGTCCAGTCGCACCGTCGCCCGACCACCGCGACGAGAAACCATCGGCGCCTTCCCCGACGCGCAGCGGCTCCTTCGGCTCCTTGTTCAGCGACTGCATATCCGATCCCGAGAACGGCGGCGACGGCGACGGCGATGGTAAAAGCAAAGGCGCGCGAAACAACAAGGCACCGCCGTGGCGAAAGTATGGCTCGTTCAATCCCCTGAGATGGCGGGTGCCGCCACCGGTACCGGCCCAGCGGGCCATCAGTCAGGAAGCGACTGCGGGGCTCTTTAGTCGTACCACGTTCATGTGGATAACGGATCTGATGAAGGTTCGTACACAGCACCTTCCTAATCTCCGCGACAGAGTGATCATTGAGAGTGCGCATATCTATACATCCATACTCTGTCGCAGCCCCCCGTCAATCATCCCTTATTCTGCAGCATTTCCGAACCAACCATCGCAGATTGGCGAAGGCGATACGCGGGCTGCGGAAGGGATACCGATTGGATTCGGTGGTACTCGGTGCTGTGTCTGTTGTGCTGACGTTGCGTCGAATCAATAGACTGGATACCTGCGACCCCTGGAACCGAACGACATTCCCCTCGTCGCACCCCGTCGGTCGGCCACCATCATTACGGAGAAGCTACAGACCTCGTTCAGGCGCCGTCAGGGGGAGGGCGACAAGTACCCGCTGCTGTGGGCGCTCAATGAGATCTTCTTCTGCGAGTTCTGGTTCTCCGGCGCTTGCCGCCTCGTCGCCGACGTCCTGCTGGTCATCAATCCTTTCCTGCTGAAATACCTGATCCGCTTCGCTGTTGACGCGTACAATGCCGCCAAACAGGGGACTCCCGGGCCAAGCGTCGGGAGAGGTGTGGGGCTGGCTTGCGGAATCACCGTCATACAGCAGCTCATCAGCGTTGGAGTGACGCAGTTCATCTACAATGGAATGATGGTGGGAGGGCAGGCGCGAGGCGGCATCATTGGTATGATCTTCGACAAGTCGCTGAAGATCTCCGGCAGGGCCCGGGCGGGTGGGGATGCAGCGACGGCATTCACCATGGCTACGGCAAGGCAGCAAGGGAAGGAGGACAAGAAGGGGAGGAGGACGAAGGAGAAGCAGGGGAAGGAAGAGGAGGTAGGTTGGAGCAATGGACGTGTGGTGAATTTGATGGGGACGGATTCGTACCGTGTCGACCAGGCGGCTGGATGGTTCCACCTCATATGGACAGCGCCCGTGCAGATCGTCCTTTCGTTGGGTCTACTGCTGGTCAATTTGGGATACTCCGCCCTTGCCGGTTTCGCTCTGTTGGCGGCCGGAGTGCCGATCTTGTCATGGGTAGCCAAGCTCCTGGCGCGCCGGCGGACAGCCATGAACAAGATCACCGACAAGCGCATTGCCCTGACACAGGAGATTCTGACCGGTGTGAGGTTCGTCAAATATTTCGGATGGGAGGAGAGCCTCCTCAGCCGCTTGCAGGAACTGCGAAGCCAGGAGATCCGTGCAGTGCAGTTCTTGCTCAGTGTTAGGAGTGGTGTCATGGCTGTCGGAATGTCTCTGCCGATCTTTGCGTCAATGCTCGCCTTCGTCACCTACTCGTTGACCGACAATAGCCTGGATCCGGCCAATGTGTTCTCGTCTCTGGCCCTATTCAACACCCTCCGATTGCCTCTTAATTTGCTGCCCACCGTCATCTCCCAGACCATCGATGCGTGGGTGTCCATCAAGCGGATACAGGAGTATTTACTCGCCGAGGAGAATACCGTCCAAGTGGTACGCGACGAAAATCTTGGTGCGGCCATCGAAGTGGATAATGCCAGCTTCACCTGGGAACTGACATTGCCGGAGCCGGAGAAGAGGAAGACCAAATCGTCGCGGAAACAGAAGAAGTTGGACGTTGTCGCTGCAGCTGTCGAGAAGGAGCAAGGATTGACTCCCGCTGGCAATACCACTCCGACCGTACCGTTCCACCTCGAAGCGCTTAACTTCTCTGTTTCTCGCCATGAGCTCCTGGCCGTCGTTGGATCCGTTGGATCTGGAAAGAGCTCGCTGCTCGCCGCTCTGGCTGGCGATATGCGCAGGACGGAAGGAAGCATCACAATGTCAGCAAATCTCGCATACTGTCCACAGTATGCATGGATCCAAAATGCTACGGTCCGCGAGAATATCGTCTTCGGCAAGGATTACGACCCGGAATGGTATGCTGCGGTGGTGGAGGCTTGTGCGCTTCAGCGGGACTTGGATATGTTGCCGGACGGAGACAGGACTGAGATTGGAGAGCGGGGTATCACTGTCTCGGGTGGACAGAAGCAGCGGCTCAATATTGCCCGCGCCATCTATTTCAACGCCGACATCGTATTGATGGATGACCCACTCTCGGCTGTCGACGCACATGTCGGAAAGCGTCTTTTCGACAAGGCCATCTGTGGTCTCCTCAAGGGTAAGTGCAGGATTTTGGCAACGCATCAACTCCATGTACTCGACAAGGTGGACAGAGTCTTGTGGATGGAGGAGGGCAAGATCCAAGCTATCGGCACTTACAACGAGCTCATGCAGAACAGTCCCGGCTTCGCCGCGATGATGAGGGAGATTGCACAGGAGAGCAAAGAGGAGGAAATTACCAACAAAGCGACCGATGGGGATGAGATTTTGGAGGAAGAGGATGAAGTTGCCGCAGCCGAGGCCAAATTGAAGAGGAAGACGCCTGCCGTGGCGAAAGCGCTAATGCAGACCGAGGAACGAGCGGTCAGCAATGTTTCGTGGAAGGTCTACGAAGCATACATCAAAGCATCCGGCACCATACTCGTCGTGCCTGCCCTTATCATCTTACTGCTCGGGATGCAAGTATCCAATATCTGGTCGACGCTTTGGCTAGGATACTGGACGAGCGATCAGTACAGCCTCCCAAACGGTGTTTATGTTGGTTCCCATTCTCCACAGTTTCCATCAGTTGTGCTAACTTGTGTCCACACAGATCGGAATCTTCGCGGCTCTCGGTTCTATGCAGACTATCCTGATGTTTGCTTTCGCATTCGGTATCGCCCTCGCCGGCACCAAATCCAGTCGTGTTCTTATGCAAAAGGCTATGAAGTCGACCCTGCGTGCCCCGATGTATGTTTCTTACCGGATATGTCCGGGCGCTTGCTGACCCGTTCACAGGAGCTTCTTTGATACGACGCCCATCGGCCGCATGGTTAACCGGTTCTCCAAGGATGTGGATGTGATGGACAACATGCTGACAGATGCCCTCCGCATGTTCTTGCTCACTCTGTCCATCATCTCGTCCGTCTTCATCCTGATCATCGTCTACTTCCCTTACTTCGCCATCGCGCTCTTCCCCCTCTCGATAACCTTCCTCGTCGCTACCTCCTACTACCGCTCCTCGGCCCGCGAAGTTAAGCGCCACGAAGCAGTCCTGCGTTCTCATGTGTTTGCCAGGTTCGGCGAGGCCCTCACGGGCGTGGCGTCGATCCGCGCGTACGGCCTGGAGGACCGGTTCAAGAACGTGCTACACAAGGCAGTGGACGAGATGAACGGCGCGTATTTCATCACCTTTGCCAATCAGCGCTGGCTCTCGATACGGCTCGACGTGATCGGAAACCTACTAGTGTTCACCACCGCCATCCTGGTCGTCACCTCGCGCTTCAGCATTGACCCGTCCATCGCTGGTGTTGTGCTCAGCTACATCCTTATGATCATCTTGATGCTGCAGTGGATGATCCGGCAGTGGGCGGAGGTGGAGAACGCGATGAACGCGACCGAGCGGATCCACTTCTACGGCTCCTCGCTGCCCGAGGAGGCACCGCTGCGCACAAATGCACAGGTTCCATCCTCTTGGCCGGAGGCGGGCACGGTGGAGTTCAAGGGGGTAGGCATGCGCTACCGTGAAGGTCTCCCATTGGTGCTGAAGGACCTGACCCTCACCATCCCGGGCGGCAGCCGAGTAGGGGTTGTCGGCCGCACCGGTGCCGGCAAAAGCTCCATCACGTCGGCGCTCTTCCGCCTGGTCGAACTAGCCGAGGGTACCATTGCCATCGACGGCGTCGACATCTCCACGCTCGGACTCGCCCTCCTCCGCAGCAAACTCTCAATCATCCCCCAGGATCCCACACTCTTCCGGGGCACGATCCGCAGCAATCTCGATCCGTTTCACACCTACAAGGACGAGGAGCTGCACGCCGCCTTGCGGTCGAGCTCCCTCGACTCCACGATCACCCTGGAATCGACGGTCGACGAAGAGGGGTTCAATTTCTCGCTCGGACAGAGGCAGCAGATCGCGCTCGCACGAGCCCTCGTCAGGAACAGCCGCGTAGTTGTCGCGGACGAGGCCACGAGCAGTGTCGACATCGAGACGGACAGGATCATTCAGCGGAGCATGAAGGAGGGATTCAAGGGCAGGACGCTGGTGTGCATTGCGCACCGATTGCGAACGGTAGTGGGATACGACATGATCGTGGTCATGGATGCCGGACAGGTCGTCGAGGTTGGTGCGCCTGGTGAGCTGTGGAGACGGGGAGGCGTCTGGCGGGGGATGTGTGATCGCAGTGGCATCTCCGAGGCGGATTTCGAGTTTTCAAGGGAGGGGTAGCGGACGACTGTCCATGTCCACGAGAGATGGTATTATGTGAAATAATGATGGCGATTTGCTTTTTCCGCCTCTTGGATTTTATTTTGGCAGGAAAGCGGTTATAGACGCATGTTTGTGATCGATACATAATGATATATCCACTGGGAGTACATACTGTTGAAATGTTCCAGTATACTTTACTCGAAGATGGTGTGAGAGGCGATGGCTGTTCGCGTGCAATTGAAATCGATAGCCCTATTTTTTTTTATAACGTGGTGAACAGATTCTGTGATATCCGATGAGTATTCCTGTCCGTATCGGGGAAATCGGGTGACCAGTTGTGCTCATCGCATCCTCTGCCACCAGAACCACCCTCCATTCCTTCCCCCTCCCG
>Ga0307512_10002931_pt1 | contig 20625 bp, 19 predicted proteins | sample 14_EM_MG_FD_200267 | JGI IMG/M metagenome (GOLD analysis project Ga0307512, IMG submission 200267) | Populus trichocarpa ectomycorrhiza microbial communities from riparian zone in the Pacific Northwest, United States - 14_EM | ecosystem: Host-associated > Plants > Roots > Unclassified | place... | reverse complement strand
CATGCCACGGTCGGTGTTTGTAGAGAGGGTACAGGTCCCGGAAAGAAAGGCGATTGGGAGACATAAACCATCTTCGGCCGAACAACGCAAAACCCTCTTGGCAGCCTTAAGGTACAGACATCGGGTAAACGTAATGATACTATCCATTCACACCCTAGCCCCAGTCCCGCTTACTGACCAAGGAAATTATGGCGTTCAACTTGTTGTATATTGCGTGTATTCTATCTACTGGATACAGATACAGAAGCGCAATTATTCATTCAACACATTTAGCCCAATGGATATACAAATTGGAAATAGAGATGAAAGGGTATCAGCTGAGAAGAGTAGGTAGCTCGCTTAAAAGAGTATACAAAATGTACGATACAGGAAGTAGATTCTAGCATTCTAGCAGTGGTGGTGGTGACATTGTTGAGGAGAATGACGACATCGAGATGATTTGGGAGTAAAGAGATCCACAACGCGGGTGGTGAGGGATTGTGGCTGCGACGGCGAACATGGCGTATTTGACCGGTAAGGGCATGAATTGGTCTGTGACCCTTTAGCATCAGAGTACCAGCCAATCTCCGAAGCGTAAGGAGGTGGCTCGACTCCTGAACTGGAGGATGCCGTCGCAGACTTGGGTGCAGGCGCCACCCTTATCTCAATGATCTCGAACCGCGCGAGCGTAGGGACGACAACGGCCCAGGCCGAGCGGCCAATCTCGGCTGTCTTTTTCTCGTGCTGGTTGCTGAGCACGACGCGAACCTCGAGACAGATCCGGCCGCGGTCGACGTCTCTGAGCTCTGGGAAGGATTCCACCGCTATTTCGATGGCTCGCTGGAGGGATTGATCGATTAGCGGTGAGGGGCTTGGTTAGGAAGCAAGGTTCGAACATACATCGTAGTCTTCTCCAGGTGTAACGTACACCATTCGCGAGCCGTGGCAGTACGTCAGGATATCAGGAGGAAGTCGAGTTGTGGTGGCGGGGGCTGTCGCATTTCCTGGGGCAGCTGAGCCGTCCGTGCGCGAACGCGATGTGACAGCTAGTGCGTTGGAAGTATAAGACATGGGGGATAGGAGGAGATCGGGTTCTTGCATGTACACAAGCTACCGTAGGTCTTTTATAACTAACTGGAAGAGACACAGCTAGCCAGGCCCAAGCGGGAGTCAGACAAGACACAGACACAAGGAACATTTTTACAAAAAGAACCTCATCCGACTGGTGGCCGGTGCCAGCATAATGTGTCTAGGATGGGAACTAGTATGCAGAGTTTCGGCTCTCGTCGACAGAGCAGCATTGCCTCGATTCTTCGGGTGCTTGGTGGGTGCGGCTGCGGCTGTGCAGCTCACGCGGGCGGACCGACCGATTGGGGGCAGTGCATGTCAATAGTTATAAATACGGCCAAATTAATGCCCCCAAAATGGAACACTTTCATTTTCATTGCAGTGCCGCACTGCCCAAGACACAGGATGCTGTGGATTCACAGCCTCACATGTGAATACATGTTTACTGTCTATGCCAATAGCATGAGGCACTCCTCTTGGGGACCCTCTGGTCCATGTACAGTATATAGCGGGCTTCGCCTTACTAGAACCCACAGTAATTGCTTGCTGTTGTCGCGCGGTGCCGCGGTGCCAATTTCGGTTTCCCAGGTTCACTGCACTCATTACGATACGATCCTTAGTGACATATACTCGAGATCAGTTCAGCACAACTTCTGAGAAGTCCCGGAAGTACTATAGGTCAGTTGGCATATGATATCGAAATGACCTCAGTCACCAAACAAATCAGACACTTTCGCCTAAAGTCGAAAGGACGTCGAACACGGTCTGGCCCCGAACCCCATGCGCTGGCACAGCTAGCCCATGTACTGGTTTCTCCCGGCTCTCAATTATTTTGCGACTCCTCTTCCTTTTCCCGGCCCTCTTCTGGGCAAATGCTCCTTCCAAGCCTTCCACACAGGCGTCCCACAAACCGGGCGGAACATGTGTGTTCGGAGTGCCACCATTGGCAAGGCACTGGTGGAATGTCTTTCCAGAAAACAAGGGTGCCGGGTTAGGTGCCTTGTTCGTCAAAAGTAAGGCTTGAGAAAGCATCTCGACGGCGTCCAACGTGGCCAATATATGGGCAGTGAGCTGAATGGAACGGTTCTCCAGCGGAGGGCTGCTTTCCTCGATCGCCGTGCTACCACCCCAAGAGAACGACGCCAAGTAGGCCTGGGCCTCCTCAACGGTCCATTTCTCTTTTTCTCTCTCAGCGCTAGATTGGGCTTCGTCGGCACGAATAGCGAGGCGGCTGACAATCCATCTCAACGCCACGACGGCCATTAGGTACTCGGATGGAAGCGCCTCGACCAAACGTGTGTTGGAGCCCAAAGAACGTAAAAAGACTGTCATGCGAACGTCTTCATCATGAAGCTGAATAGGCCGAACGTTGGAATTATTTCCAATGTTGATGTCGATGTCGTGAGACGACAACAAGGTGGCAAGTGACGGCACAGATACAGGCTCTTCGGCGTGCCGCGTGCCACGGCGGACGTGTTCAGTGACGTATTTAGGTCGCATACTACGTGAGGTTGTCGTGTGAGATGACGTCGACGGAGGAGGTATTGTGCCGATTGTAAGCTCCTTTAGTGCCCCTTGTAGCGGGGCCAGAGGATTGCCGTGCCCCATGTCTTCGTCGGAGTCTTCCTCAACGACATCAATGATTTCGTCGTCGTCGTCGTCATCGGACGCTTCATCGGCACTACTTTCTCCCAGTCCATTTCCCTCTGGATCGGCATCATGTTCCGTGATACCTATCCCATCTTCCAGGACCGCATAAACCCATTCTCGGATCGGGCGTCCCAGGCTCCGGGATACAGCCTCTATATCCGGGTTTTCCAAGAATGACTCTGGCCATGCCGTCCCAGTGCTGAAAACGTCCATCAAGCCCGGAGAAAAGTATCCTCGTCTATATGCCGAAATGTATAGGAAACGGACTTCCTTTCTGACTTCAGTCTCGTTCTCGGCAGTGTTATTGGGTGAAGGATGTGAAAGACATCCCACCAGCGAGCAAGAATCGGCGTCATGAAGAGGACAAAGAGAGTTCGGTCCTTCGCCGCCGCCCTGATGTTTGGGGATGGCATATTGCAGTGTAGCATCGACCGTCTTCTCGACTATGCTTTCCCGTTCGCCGGGTCCCATGGACATCGGCCGGATCAGGAGTGACTCGATGGTCAAATCCACAAAATCAACGACATTGGTCACCTGATGTCGGGCCTTCCTTTTGACCGAAGCTCCCGTCGCAACAGCTGAGACAGACTTCAAGACACTCGCCACGCGAACAATACGCTGGGACACGGTCATGTTTCGATCGAAAAATAATTTGCTTGTGGGGCGGCGATCTGCTGTGAAATCATTGCCGACAAGAGCTGCCAGAAGTGGAAGAAGAGATATGGAGATTTGAAAATGGGACGCAAGGGCCTGCGGGGTGTAGACGACGCAACTCAAAGATAGTTCGCCGCCAACGTCTGGTGGGATGATCCCTTGAAGCGAAGCAGAGGCTTCTCCTCGGGCGTTGTTTTTTCGTGCCACCCTGAATCCAGCATCGTCTTGCAATTGACCGTCATCTCCGTCCGCCTGGGAGTCGGTACTCCAGAACATCTGATCTATGGGAATATAGCCAGCATAGCCATCGGAGTTCAGGATAACAAAGTCGGAATCACGACCCGTCACATAGCCTTCAAGTCGACCAGCGAGCTCAACGGCAAAAGGGTCGCCCTCGTCGTCCGCCAAGTAAATTTTGACAACATCGCCAAGCGATCGTAGGGCGTCAAGAGCGGCCGCATAACACAGCGGAGGGAGGATGGAATTCTCCCGCAGGAAGCGCGGTGTTGCACGCGAGACGGGTGAGGTCCGGAAGAATAATAGGGAGGGTTGAATGATGGATTGTGCCATTCGGTTTGCACTAGTCACGAATTTAGACGAGCGATATGGGCCTAGTCCCAAAAGCTTCAAGTTAGGTCGACTTGGAGCGGAATGTGAGAGGTCCAGGGATCGTACCATCAAATACAAAATAGGGTCTGAACCCCACTGAGATCCACGTCCGAACAACCCGAATTACCAGGTCCCGGAACTCCCCAAGTTCACCACCGTACACCCAAGGGAGACGGGATCGGTTATGTAGTTCATATATGAAGCTATAGAAGCGTTATCGATGACGTGACACGATGTGTCAATTTGCCAAACGCACGACCAGCCGTCGACGACAAGAGGAAGCGTGGGTTTGGAGTTTGATCGCTTTTGAGAGAGGACGAGAGGTGTCGATAGCGAGCGCACATTTTCCTTAAGGTAAGTAGCAAGACCATGGACACCCATGGTTATAAGGACAAAGTGAAAGAGGCAGAACTGAGGGAAGAGGGAAACGGCACACCCGGCTGCGCATCGCAGCATAAGCATCCCACGCCCATGATTCTTATGTCGAGGGTAAGACGCGCATGTACGTGTACAGTAAACTGGCTACACAGTGACACTGATACGACCCTTGGAACTATTTTTGGTGCCTGCCAATTCAGTCCACCATTTGACCTTGGTACCACCCATTCCCCCCTTAGCTTTCATCCGACGGCGTACAACCGTCGAAAGACCGGATGAGACACCCTTCCGTTGCTCATTGGACGGCAGAGATTCCTTGGTCGCTCTTCTCGCTACACCTTCGGCTCCGATAGACTTTGGTTGCCGGGGAATCGTTGGCTCCGACTTTGCTTTTGTTTTCTGTTTGACACGGATGGGAACCACGGCATAGCCTTTCTCCCATTGCTTTCGGTGAAGCCTGTATATCGCCATGGTAGCACGGGCGTCTGTCACCTGCGATTGGATTAAGTGGACGCCCGCGGCGAGAAGACAAAAGGACCAGGACGCACACTATTATGCTCGCCTCCTTGGATTTTTGCGCCGAACATGTCGCTCACCAGATTCCTCAGTGCTGGTCGAGCTGAACGGCTCTGACCGTACCGGTGAGCCAAAATTTGCGTGTCACGGGTCCGGGCCCGCGGATGTGATAGCATGAGAGCCTGAGGAGAGGAGAGAGAATTTATATGCCGCGCAGAGGGAAGGAAAATGCAGACCTTGAGGTCGTTCTGAATGGCATGTCCGACAAGAATGCGTTCTTTGATGAGCTCGGCCACGGCGCCCTGAACCTCCTCAAATGACTTTGCTAAGGGCAGCGAGGAAATTGTAAGTGCACGAAAAACGAAGGTAGGGGTAGCAAAAATCACCATTTGTCATGTCTTTTGCCCGTATCCCGCTCCATTGCGTCCTCCAGTCTGTAACCCGTTCCTTTTGTCGAACAAACTCGTCCAGCAATACTGCTCCGAAGTAGTTGACCACCGATACTCGCGCGAGTGTTGACTCTTCCCCCATGGGCCCCACACCAACCATCTCACAATCCAGAGCTATGTGTGTGCCTGGCGCACGATCTTTGGGCGGTAGATTGGGAGAAAATGGTGTTGGCGAAAATATGAGGGAACGAAGGGCTTCCGGAGTATCCTCGTGAAGAGCAAGTTTGCTGACAGGTGGAGGGGAAACAGATGGCGCAACATTTGATGAAGATGGTGATGGTACACGGATGGAGTCGTCTGAGATCTTCTGACGCTTTGTCCGAGGTTGGGCTGGAGAGGCGCCGCTGGCATGTAGTCGCTAGCAGGCATAAGGATCAACAACAATGGTCTTGAGTCGACATACTAATAGAGGTCAACCTTTCGTAGAGCTAGCCAATTTCCGGATGGTTTACCGACACGATTTGGGTTCGCCATACTGAACGAACACTTAATGCATGGGCTTTTTGCTGAGTGTAAACACCCCCTCGTGAATATAGCAAGCCATCGACAACATTACATCAGCATTATGTAGGCGCTCATACGACAAAACTGCTCTACTCTCTAATCTGCAGTCCCCACACCACACCAGCACTGCCTACACCTACGGAATCGGGCCCGATTTAGAGTGGATGTCTGGAGAATGGCAAGGTGGATTGAGTGACGTCGGATAAATCGAATAAACAATCAAACCAAATGCTCAGTGGTGTCAAAAATGCGGAGCACACTCCACTCTGGGACTTCCCAGAGAAGGATATTCTCCCTGAAGAAATCCAATCAAGTCTTGGAACATCATACGACGCAAAGCCGGATACGTGGAATGGCAAGAACAGACATACCACTCACCTTGAACCTTCGATGAGAGCAACATTCAACAGGCGAGCTGTTTTGATATGGAAAAAATACGAAGGCGCCGCACAAGAGTGAGCCCCATTCAGTTACCAAGAACCTTGGTAATTGCATGACTATTCCTAAGAGCAATATGCCCATTGACTTGGTCCGCTCGTATCATCGCGTATATGACCAAGCGCTGGGACCGCAGAGCCCCGGCCCAAGCCACATTCCACATTTCTGAAGAAGGGTCGAGTGGGTCCCGTACATGCAGCTCGAACTGCCTTCTTAGAGGCAGATGCTTTCCATGGCATGCACATACAGGGTCATATACTCTGCGTCTCCGGGGACTTTCCCCACAGCAGAAGGAAAGGGATGGTGAATGGTCCCTTGTGCGTAAGCTGCGACAGCAATTCTTTGCGCGGCGCCATTGATGAAGGAGAAAAGGCAAAAAAAAAAACGCTTGAAAAAACCCCCTCCATCGCGTAGGTCACGTGTTTCGGAGACAGCCGCTCGGCGCTCGGTGCTGTGCAACTGTGCAACTCATGTAGACTCACTCGTCCTCGCCTTGCCCTCAACATTGGGAAATACTCGACCCAAGTAACCTGGATTGTAGTGGAGAGATAAGTAGAAGATAATGTCTCCACTTACAGAACAAAATAGTCACCCCTCTACGCATCATTCAACCGACACTTCTGCTCCCGGCCCTTCGTCACGTCCTAGTACATCACGACGTCCTCCTCGCCCAAAGGCAGAAACCCCTCCACCCCCCCACCAAGCCCCTGAACCGTCCTTTGTCGATCGCATACCTTCGATTAGACTGTCTGTTCCTCCCCGAGGTGGGTTCTGATGTCCCTCGCTCTCGGACACGAGTCTGATAAACTCCAGGTCGCTTTTCTCCGGCTACGTCTGAGCGCTGCTTCACGTACTGTTCCCAGTCTCATTTTGGCCGTGCTCATGGAAATGAGCCGAAGTGTTACACGCTCTGCATGCGGCGTATATTCAATCACGAAGTGAACCGTGTCCTGACAAATGTCAATTACGGCCCGATCATTAAGTCGCCTACTGTCTCGGCGAATATACCACTCCCTCAGGAGGCCAATACGACACTGGCTCAATATGTCTCCGATCCACCGCATGAAGAAGTTTCAGATGGCTCTGCATCCTCACCCTCTCCACACCCTGAGAATACGCAACGGTACTGGGAAGAGGGCTATTATGTCTGGTTGTCCCGCTCGAGGCAAGCGACCTCAGAGCATTTGTCACACATGAAGCGTGACCTCTTTCAGCAATCTGCATATGAACATTCCAAAGCCATGTGGGCTCAGGCTGTTCGGGAGGGTAGACAGCAGGAGTTTTACCACACCCCAGAGGCACATATCCTTGGATCCGAGTGGACCGCGAACATGCATGAGGATATCCTGTGAGTCCTTTCCCCCAGCCCCTCTCTTGACTCGCATTGTTGTTAAACCGATGCCTAGCTCTCCTCCTTATTGCAGTCTGCTATTTCCGTTGTCCACACCAGCACCAGAGCTTAAGCGCATCATATCCAAATACCTTACCCCGACATCTGTTGTTCTCACAACGCTGCGAGAATCATTTACGTCCGGTGAACAAGCCAAGTTTGCCCACCGAATGCGTGAATCCGTCCAGGAAGGCGCGCCGTGGGTACTTGCACGGAATGTGGGGAGGAAGATATGGGGTCTGTTATCAGGCGAAGGTGATTGGGAAGAATAGAGACTGGGCTGAATTATTCTCATAGAGACGGCATTCCTGTCGTGCCATTCATTAATCTCTCTTTGTCCTCGTAACCTGTTGTAGAATTATTTGAGACACCCTTCATCAATGTGGTCTAGGCAACGATCACCTGTTTGAGTGTCTGGACTCTATTGCTGGTGGTGGATTGCATCAGGATACTCGCATTTCAGTGTCTCACCCACGCCTGCCTGGCGTTCCGTCTTTGTGCAGTGGATGACTGTACATGTCGTGCCCTTACCCTTGTGATCAAGGATAATAAAGAACTTAATGGCAAGCAGTATCCGGGGTATACGTTCACACGTTGAAAGCTTCCAGGTTCCCTCCAGCCAGCCGCAATGCACGGGAATGGCAGTGAACTAACGACCCTTGTTTCAGTGGAAGCCCACGCTGTTTTATGCACTCTGGAAACGACGATTTGTCACGTTTCCTTGCCTCGCCTTGGCTGTCATTGCCTGCCCCATGTTCACCGTGTGCGGTCAGGTGGTATGATATCACGTGAATCCTCGGCGCTCCGGGCGGCGCCAGCTCCGTCAGGGTCACAAAGTTTGACGGCTTGGGTTTTGTCTCAGTTGACCGTAGCGAGACCGATGGGAAGGTTTATAGGTCCCTTGGGTAATTTCTCACACAATAGCCGCTCTTTTTTTGTTCTCGATAAAAAAAAATTTGACCCCATGGACAAAGGAATGAAGTTGCATACATGTGGCGGCGCTTGTGACCCTGTCCGAGTCCCCGAGTCCGCCTCTCGGTGACGGAAAGTCATTGGGCGCTTACTATATGCCGGACATGAATGACCCTGTTCGATGCGCGGCCAGTCAGCCCATGCAGAAAACTTTCCTGCGCACACTGCCAAGGAATGTGTTTGTCCTTTCTTGGAAGTATGACCTCCATCATACTCGTCGTTCCGGTAGTCCTCCAACACACGCCCATCTAGTATCATCCGCTGGCGCTCTCGCACTTCGTGGTATCATGACCGTGTGGCACCAGAGTCCTCCTTGGGGTCGACGAGTCGGCATTGTGGCGCATTCCTGGTATTCACTGTTGCTTTCGCAACGTCACTGGCTGCGAGTATCGCGAGTATCTAGGGACCTGCTTGTCTCATCGAGTCCTCGTTACGAACACTTTTGCTCAGCTTTCATCTGATCCTCCAGTCGGACTCGGAGAGTAATACTGAGCGAAGGTTCCCTGACACCATGCCTACTCTTGGACTGGTAACCCGGAATCTCAGCTTCCGTCCCGACCGGGCTCGGTGAGTGAGACCGCCAGAAACGGACGCTTCATCAATGCCCATAGGGTATCCTCCGCAAGTTGGGTCCGTTGATTGTAGAATTTGTTGCAGGCGGCAATCATCCACACGGTACCCCTGACTCAGAATGTTAGCGCACTGGAGTTAATTGTCCGGCTCCATGTTCCGGTACAAGCTTTTGTATGGTCAAATTGAGTCCCACAGAATGTAATTTCCCATGCCTAATTGATGACATCGCACCCCTGGGTGTTTTGTTTCGACTAATTCTCGAAATTGCTGTTTGTGCCCCGGACATCCCTGGGTGCCTGAGCAGCTGAGGCGTGTGCCTTTACATATTTGTGGACTAGCCGAGACAGGATACCAGCTACGGACCGTGCTGCACATGGTGCTACATTCAGGCTATAGGGTTTTCCATTTCTGTTGCAGGTTATTGTAAGCTGTGGCACGAGACACGGAATCGAATGCAGGGTCAACAGTAGGTCAACGCACCCTCGGACGGCGGTATCAACAGGAACAGGAGAGAATGGGTTTGAGAAATTGTATCCGATGCTATCAAGGAGGTTCCCGGAGCGTGCTGCATCCCAAGCAGGCCTGTGTGGGTCATCAATCCACAACTACCGGACAGAGAGCCAAATGCAATGACCCTATACCGGATAAGGCAATCCATCATTTAAGCTAATTGTAGTGCTCCAATTAGACATCAAGTGACGAACATGAGGGAAGTTTAGGCTCTCTACTGAGCTGAGAATGGCTCTTGTGGAGATCGCCTGGCCGTAGATAACAATAAGCAGTCGAGACTTCGTCCCCTGTTCTGTTGGTGGACTGTTCTTCAGAGAAAGGGTGGACCAGCACCCGCACTGATCCAAGATCCACCTCGGTCGCGATCACAACAATAAGAAGACCATCTCGGGCGCCCTATTGCCCTGTTTGGTGCAACAGCAGCGTCGGTGCTCAGTTTATCGATGCGAAAGCTTCACTGCATTCGTCATAGTACGGCGATTCGATGCCCATTGCGTGTGCATGGCACCGTGACTGGATCATCGTCGACCCTTATGCAACACACGTTCCGACCGGGTCGCGAGACGCTCCATTAGTTGGCAACAAACCCATTAATGCCTCGCACAGGCTACTCGGTTACAGCATCCCTTGACTGTCTGGGATCATCGCCAGTAACGAAAGAGGAAAGTTGATATCCATCTTGTAACACATCGGATAAGGACGTGGGTCGTGCATTTCCAAGACGTTGCCATCCATGATGGTGCAAAGGCACCCTTTCCCCCTCAGACCGAGTAGTTCGATGGTTAATTTCACAACTATCGTCGTATTGAGATACTAATCAAATAAAGTGCAGCAGTAAAGAATTCGAAGGGGGTATGCCTATGCATTATACGAACGGTAAAGACGTAAATACCATTGTGAAGTCCGCAAATAAAAATACACTGGTGTGCTTGGTCTGTTGGAGGTTGTGTCAATACATGATATGGAGTAAGTGGGTTACGATCGGTCAGTCAAAAGGCCAAGAGGGATGTCCTAGCATGCAATGGGAGGACGTGGGCGGCCATGAGCCAGATCTAAGAAAAATCCATTATCTGTCAGCTACGACTTTATCGGGCCTCGTGCAGGATTCGCGGACTCACGTTGAATAATAGATATGATTTCTTGTCGGCTTCCAGTGTCCGCCAACGGTAGTAGCGCATCCCAACATAGGAACCGAAGACGACGAGGAACGCGGTGCTGACGGGACCAACCCCCCAGAACCAACTGAGGAAAACAGACCAAGCGGTGGTAGCAAAGAGCGTGAAGGCTCGAGAAAATTCTGGGGCATAAATAGGGAAAGTCATGCGCCCGAGAGCTTTATCTCCTTCGACATCAGGAAAGTCCTGTGCTTGAATTGTCGTAAAGATGAGAATGCCGCTTATGATGACGGCAGTGACGGACACAAAGTCCATTGCATGGTTGGCGCCTAATTCCCATCAGCATCCGTCAATCGAGGAAGCTTGCACAACAACGTACCAATGATGGTGGTAGCGCCAACCTCGAAAGAAGCATAACCACCAATGTTACAAAAGTTTTTACCAACAATGTGGCTAGCTGCGCCCAGCTCGTCATAGATGAACGTCGTGGCCACGAGGCCCATGGTCGTAAGGATGAGTTCTTGATCATATATTGACGACCAGACCAAACACAAGAAGACGATGGCCCAGCGTAGGACAACGGCTTGCGACTCCGTTATTCGCCCTGCTGGGAGAGGACGCCAAGGACGGTTGACTTTGTCTTCTTCGCAGCTGCGCGCCTGGTTGGATACATTGCACAATAGTAGATGGAACCAGATCCATATCCAGCATTGAAGTAGGCTGGACAATGACTGTACAGGTGCCGTAGCACAAGCAAAGGCAGTCTACGGGACAAGGTGTCACGGGGTGAAAGAAAAGGGAGGACGGATTGGGCTGCTCACAATAGGGAGGAAAATAGTCTTGTAATCCGTCCATGTAAAAAGAATAGCGGTGTGTAGATGATACTTCACAATAGAGAAGAGCTTGAGGAGGAACTGCTCTACCCGGCTGAAGGTCAAGTTGACGGGAACCGACCAAGGCGAGTTGGCGATGTTGTGGGGGGTGAGAGAAGGTATGACAACTTTCGCCATGGTGCTGTGAGTGGGAATCGGTGCAGTCGTTAGCAAACAATAGGGAACCAGTGTAGAGAGGAACGCACTGGACGAGGGCGTCACCCGAAAACTACGAGGGAAATTGGGAAGCGTGGAATTTGTGAAGCAAACGCGGGGGTTGGCACAAACGAATGTTGGACAGATGTGGCCGACCATAAGTAGTTCTGGATGTGATCCAGCCGCCCATTTGCGGTGAAGGACTTGCATGGTAGATCACAACAGTGTTCTCGTGTTCTCGGCGATGTCCTGAGACAGAAAATAGAAATTGACCCAGATTTGAGTTCGGTCCGCGGCGGCTAAGGGACGTGGAAATTCAAAACGGTCAGACAATAAAGTGCCGTACCCCATTTGATTTCAAAACGGTGGGATGGAAGGAAAGTAGATGCGGCGAACAAGTGGCGTGGCGCAGACCAGCTAGCGTCCGAGTTTTCGGTTTCGGTAACCAGAGGTCACACATCCCCGACCCCAGCCACCTTTGCTTACGAGATTATTGCCTCCGCGATTTACTGCCTCTCTTTCCCACACTATTTTCTCACACGTCACGTCATCTCTCACTGCCACACTGCCACTGCCGTTCACTGGCATCATCATTCTCCATTTCCTTCACTCTCAGGGCTGGCTGGTTGTCCGCTCGGTCACAGATGACACTCTCATGTCATCACATGATAGTTCCTAGACTAAGGGACCACCTCTAGTCCTAGATCACATCGCAACTTCCAAACAGTTCCCGTCCGTTCCAGTACGAACCAATACCTGATGGAGGTGATGCGATACGCTGATAGGTTCTGGACTAGGAGGTGCATTCCCTCTCTTGGTAGCCTGGGAACTGTCGCACAGCTCTTATTACTATCCCGTGTCGTTTAAGCACCCTGGTTTCATTTATTGTACGTTTTGGGATCGCGTCCCTAGTTCATCAGCCGCCTTGCCAAGTCTCGATACCAGCGGCGTCGATTGCCATTCGCGGAGTAAGCATCCGCCTTGACTCCCCTCAGTGTTCCGGACCACGCGTCATGCTTGTCGATTGCGGCTGCATCCGCCGTCATTGGGCCAGCTCGTCGGGCCATTTCCGTGGATCAAGGACTTCAGGCACCTCTAAACGGAGCTCCGCAACTGGCTGGAGGCTCGGAACCGACCCTCACGCGTACAGCACCCACAGACATGAGTTGACGGTTGCCCAGGAATCGCCTCTATACGCCCTGCAACAGGCAACTTGGTGCGGTGGGCAGCCTATTATGTGGTCCCTCGTTCTCGGAAACCTGAACAAAGAATAGCAGCGCCCAAGTATTGTCCAACGATTTGCTCCGATCTTTTAAACTATGATATATCAGTACACCGGCTGGCTCCCCCTTTTTACATTGGATATCATTCTCTATTGTTTTGCGAGAGGGACAGACTGACACAGGGACCCCAAGACTGCCCTTTAGGTGGCTTCCGGATGAGGACAAGACAGGGTTGGGTTGGAAACTCGGACCGGTACGAAAGCTTATGTCGCGATGGTCGGACAGTGTTCCCTTGGGATCCCCTGTGAGATGAGTTGGCAGAGTGTAAATTTTTCGCACGGACAGCGCACCGTATGTGCCCCACAAATCCGCTCACATAGTATCCGGAGTTTTCCGCAGAAATACGAGTGTATGACCATATGTTCGTCCTTGGTGCTGTGCTTGACGGCACACACGGACTTCAATTTCACCGTTCGCCGTTGAAATGTCTCGTGCGAAACACACTCCGAGAGGGTCTATATCATGATCATCATCGTATGAGATCCGATACCTTTTAACGAAGGCCGCAGTAGACCGCTTGAGTCATTATTAGACTGAAACGTGGGAAATCAGGGTCAGCAAATCCATTTACGATGGTCGCACTTGGTGCCCACACATGAGCGGCGTCCAACAATCTTCTTCCAAAAGCGGATCCACCAACGCCTTTTTTTTCGCCGATTTTTCAAGTCTCCTGGATACCTGCCGCGCTTGACACTGTGGCTTGACATGGATGAGAGATTTCTCCGGTACGCCCCCAGCGGCGGGCCGTGTTTCAAGGTATGGTGGTCCGCGGATCCCCGGCGAGCGTCTTTCCCGGAATACATACGGTACTGCACGGCTGCAGCCACTCACTTCTCACTTTACCGCTGGACATATGTACGACATATGGCCAACTCCTTCCGATGATGACCGTATATGCTTCAGGTGTGGCTAGGCAAATGGTCAGTTCCAAGTCTCGCTTCGGCCCTCCTGACGTCGCACGCTTTGTTGACGTGCTCCATAAAAACCATGCTGCGGCCCTGCTGTCGCCGCCTCACACGTCTCATTGACCATACACGGCGGGGTGGCGTCCAAAATGACAGCGGTATGGAATTGCGTCCTGAAATCATGGACGGCATCTCACCCGCGGATCCAAAGCGCAGTTCCACGAAGTCTATCACACGAGTCGGATCATAAGCCATTCACGAAAAAGTAAAGCCGTCAAGCTGTCAAGAATGTCAAGAATGTCAAACGTCAAGCGCAAGGTGCATGTGGCCCGTGTGTATCGTGTATGGTTTCGTGAAAATTTTCCTTGGCGTCACTCTCCGTGGCAGCCACAAAGCGCTTGATGAGATACATGGCCACACTCACCCGATGACTGGTCATCGCTGATTCACAAAATGGGGTTGGAAGCAAATATGCCGCGGAAGACTTTGCTAACATCCCATCAATATATATTCTTCGAAAAGGATAAATTACACCTAGCAAGCAGTACAGAAAAAGCAGACGTGACGTATAGAGGCGGGTCGATGATGTAAAATGTAATGATGTAAGGAAACCTCAGCAGCTTTCCAATGAACGGACGAGCTCATCTTCATACACTCGCATTTCGAAGGTCTTCCGAAAGACAGAGTACAGCTTTGCCGGTACGGCAAAGATGACGCTTTCGAAGACATTTCTAAACTCCCCATCGGCGACATCTTCAGGGTTTGGTCCGCACGCAAGAAGTTCGGCATAAATTTGGGCAACCAAGGTGATTGGTGTACCTTCTTCGTATCCAAAGGCACCCAGAACCAAGGTGGAGTCACCACGGGCAGCGAATAAGCGTAAAACCCTGGCAATACGGGTTTTAACAGCCTGTCGCAGAATACAATCGGACTCGGACTCCGAAGAGGCATATGACGCGGACCGGAATGCACTAGCAAGGATTGGGGCGGCAGATAACACATTCATAAAGTATGGGGTAACATATTCGCCCATGGCCTGTTGGTTTTGGGCATTGACAGCCGGAGGAACTTCTAAGTCCTTCGTAGTTGGATCCGCTGGTATGGCTTCGAGTTCACCGTTGAAATCATCTGTAAGTTCGAAGTGATCTGCATCATCGCGACGCAAACCTACGACGGAAGGTGAATACAGAAGTGCATCCGTGGACAACGCTGCAGCGGCAGGGCTGGCGAGCCTCGCACGTTCTCTGAGCGAATTGAAAAATGGCTGGGCATGGGAGGAGGTGATAGATGGGATGAGGGAAGTGGAACGCGCCAGAACCGCGGTGTAAGTCGAGCTGCCATGTAAGAACCCCGACCCGGGACGTCGACTAAGAGGGGCGAGGACACCGATCTTTGAATTATGTACACGATACGGGATCTGGGTGGGGGGTTGATTTGTGAGATACAGGCGGCGGACGATTGAAAGTGTTGAGCGCCTGGAGAACTCGAAGGAAATGGATGAATCTGTGGAAGCCACAGGCTTCGGGAGATCATGGGAGGAGGAACAAAACGTTGTAGAGAGGACGGAGTGGCTAATCTGTGCAGCAATATCGTGCACAATGTGCCAAGTCCTCATGGTGGGTATGGAAGAGGGCTGTGGGTTCCCAGACACGTCAGCAAGGGTAGAAGCCACGGGAACATGCCGTGTCTCTACGTACTTGCCATCACCAAGAACGATACGCGCAGTCTGCTGAGCAATCAAAGCCCATTGCGTGCACTTGGCACGATGTGCAGCGTGCGCATATACGGAGGACCTTCTAGCTCGTTGGCGTCCACGGGCATTTGCCTGGGATTCCTGGTGCTTTGCCTTCAACTGAAGGCTATTGGGGGTGAGCCTTGGTAATTTACGGGCTGAGCGACGATTGCGAGACCGTACTGTGTTGGAACTTGTGGGGACGGCATTGGTTGCAGCCATGGTGGGGATCGTGCTTGGGGCGTGAGATGGATGTTGGTGTTCAAGATGTGGGCAGCCGTGCACAGCAAAGATGGTGAACATTCGGGCTCCGCTTAAATAACGCGTGACCGTGACGGATTCAAATCACGTCACGCATGATTTGAGTTGTGGCTGCTCGCTGTTGCCGCGGGCGACGCAAGCCCTTACAGCACTGGTCTCTCGTGTCTGTCTGTGCAGTCACAATTCGCTTTCGCCTTCGAACACCCAGTACACAAATACTGAGGTATCTTCAGCATGGCCTCTCTTTTGGAACGCATGAACATAGACTCTTCCGCAAGTGTTGGGCCCGTACGCTCAAAAACCCGGCGCGCTGGTTCAGCTCCTTACACTCGTCCACCAAAAGGTGACATCAATTCACAATGGAAGCACGACATGTACCAACAAGGTGCTGAACCAGGGAAGTCCTTATCCGATCGATTGGATGCCCCATCGAAGGACATCCCGCCCAAGATGAATTTCGGGGGCGCAGTGAAGGCCTTGAAAGAGGCAACAGGGCTGGGTGCCGACAAGGAGCTATCCATTCGTGGGGCGAGCACACGGGGAAATGTTGTGGAAGTCACTGGTCTTGTGAAGGGGACAACAGCAGAGGATGTAGAGGTGAGTAATGGTGATATTGGGTTCTTTCTATCCGAGGAGTGGGGTAGGAAGGAACACTTCGACTGGCAAGCTTGCGAGCTTGACCTCCCATTTCATCCTCTATGCCATCCATAAGTCGTTATTGAGCTGATTTATATAGGCCATCTTCAAACGCTGTGGTCCTATTACGCAGTCGTCTGTGAAGCAGACGCTTGGAGATGGGGACGTTACCGTGCGCTTGACCTTCAAGCAGGAGAAGGATGCGCGGGAAGCTGTACGCGTGTTCGATAAGCAAGTTGCGGATGGGCGGACCCTCGGCGTGCGGGTGGTTGGTGGTGTCAACGCCAGCTTAAGCGGACGTTTGAGCATAGGGGTGGTAGAAGGCAGCGTCGATGCGCTCATGGAGACGGATGGTGGCTCGTGAGTACAGTGATTTTTGTGCTGACTCTCGAGAAAGCAACTAGAACTCACCTTTAACCAGGAGCAAAATGCGCTCTGATGATATCATCTCCCGGGATCCAGACGCCGCAGCTCGTGCTCATATACTAGTCGCGCCACCAGGTGCTGACCCGAAGGACTATCTCCCACCATCGTCCAACAGAGGCAGCGGTCGGGGTCGGGGTTGGGGTCGTAGTCGTGGTCGTCGTGGTCAGATTGGGGGAGGACGGCGAGAACGTGGAGACGGAAAAATGGATGTGGACTAGGGTACGGAGCGTTTCCAACCCTTTCCGCGACTTTCATATCACTTTTTGCTTGGTTCAATGCTCCCTCGGTTATTGCAGCTAGGTTAGCTAATGACATACTGACTCGCGTGACAGTGTTACATTCAATCTTCAGATCTTTTACTTGCTTTATTTCCGCTCCAATACCGTCGTGTATCCCTACCACTCATCACGGCTCGCAAAAAATAACTTGAAAGCAGTTGTTCATGCGAATCATTCCCGAATGTGATGGTAAAACAAGCAAGTAGAAGTAGATATAGCAGGACACAATCTCATTTCAAACCATATTTGTCAGGCCTCTCCTGCTCTGATCGGGAACGCATAGTATTCCGATTCCTTTACCTCCGCCATGAGGATATGGGTCACCCTCTATTCGGTAGCCGAACGTGAGAGATACGAGAATAGAGTAAATCGTAAATCCCACTATTCGCTCTCAGAAATAAGAGCAACAATCATCCTGAATCGAGAGTTGTAAGGCGGCCACGGAGAGGACAACGAGATCACATACCGGTAAAGATAATAGAAGAAAGAGAGCAGGTAAAAGCCGAGCTTAATGAAACTTTCTTTTTTATGCCCGGAGAGCGTGCGGAATATCTCCGTTGCATCGTACATGTGGTTCTTGTTTCGTATCCTTGAAAAAGGAAGAACATCAGATTGAGGTACGAGGTAGGGAATAACGAATGGGACATCATACTTATTGACATTAAATGCTAGTAGTGGTGCATTGAGGAGGAACGCTATCCATTGCCCAGAGACCAGGAAAAGTGTTGTCAAGAACGCATGGGCAATGTTCTCGGGGAGAACAAACTAAAAAAAGACACATAAGGAGCCACGATCATATCGGAGGGGATAAAGTGGGCAACATACCTGATTTAACTTGTTGCATAGGTCTATCGGGTTGATGTAATCGCACTCCAGGTCGGAGAACATGATGATCTACGTGGGGTCCAGAGGTGTTCAGCCGAACCAGGTTGTGGGTGACAAAGAACGAAAACGCACGAAGAAAACCATGGTGAACAGTAACCCTGCGGCCATGAGCACCGCGAAGAGGAAAAGCCAGCCTGCGTAACGGACAACGTGAATGTGTCGTCCTTAGGCAAATATAGTAAAACGTACCAGCGCCGCCCATGTTGTATATCTAAGCGTACAAGAGACAGAAAAACAGCAAAACAAGGACGTCGAGCAGGTTCTGACAAAGATTTGGGGGTGTGTGACCTGTGCAAGAGACAAGCAACTTGGAGGACGTGACGAGAGCAAGACGCTGAGAGCCGAGTTGAGGCTGACGTTGGCAGCGGCGAGAGACCTGTCACATGATGTCACGTGTTATCCACGCCGTTTTTTTTTAACACCAACGTCATCGATCCGTGTACAGTACAGAACTCCACGAGTTCTCGACCTGAGCGCATGCCGCTCAAGGGAAATTTTTTTTTTTTTTTGGTAGCATATCTCACAAGCCAGCAACACCGTGAAAATTTGCTCAGGCATGGGCCTGGCGACCATCTCGCCAGGTCGCAGTGACCTTTGCCGTATGTGTGTAGCACCCACGCCAAGAAATCTTTCGAAATGGTGGCGAGCCTTCGGCATATGAGAATATCCGCTAGTGCGACGGGGTCAATTTGTCAGAATTGACAGAAGGAAACGACGATGAACAACTCGACGGCGCACTCTCTGATGCTGATGATGTTAGACGATGCCAATTTATCGCCGTGGACTGAACAGTGACATTTTTCTTCTCAGCGACAATACTTGACAAAATCGATAACCGTGCATCAGAATGTGATTCGCCTCTGTGGTACTCACGACGTATTTTGACAGGAATGTGACGATCTCTCCACGTAATGACGGTATCCGTTGCAATCATGACCATGAGCTGGCAATCCAGAGCATTCGTCCTCGATAGCAACAGTCAAACGACACCTGGAAGACTGCGGCACGTATTCGTGCCACCGCCACTGCCCTTGACGTGTGCAAAAGTCGCACCTTGGGCCACCATTTGATCGAGTGTCGTTTCCTAAAGGAGTTACCAGTGCCTCATATGCCATGTTCCAAACGATGAAGGGGCAGTCACTACGTGGATTGGTGTGCAAACAAGGCGGGGGGGGGTGCGACCTACTAGCTGCTATGGCGGGACGTACAGAAGGGGATGCAACAAACCAATAATCTGGCGAAACATTTTGTGAAACCCAGGCCGCATCCGACCCTAGAACGTATTCTCTTAGAAGCCAATACGAGCCACTTGCATGCAAGGAGTGCGGGGTGGGACCCCAAGTGGACCGTCGAACTGAAATGTTCACAAGCCCGGTCACTGGCGCAGGTTCTGACGGAACGGATCCAGTCCGTTCATTAAGTCACTGAAAATATTATTTTTGCCAGCATAGGCTTGTTCAGGAGGCGTCCTCAAATGCCCGTCAAAAAAAGGTGACCAGGGTACCGTGATGCATAAGCAGGTAGTGCTAGTGCATAAGATCCGTCCCCTGGGAAGTGAATCTCGAAGCCTAAAAATGTACGAACCCTACTGTCGAAACAGTGACAAGGTATTGACAGTTGCGACCATGAGCGCATCAGAAAGTACGACAAACACGGAACTCCGTAACTCCACCTACCGTTACTCGACACAGCGTACAGAGAAGGAAATGCCGAGGATCATCTGTAGCTCCACCATCTCTGAGAACCAAGTTATGCCCGGAGGCCCGGGTGACGACTGCCTTCGGTATGCTGTGCATTGTAATTTTGCTGAAGAAAGAAAGGCACGAATACAGTAAGATGCATGATGCCTCAACAAGTTTGTCAATCCTGCGGTGTCGTAAAGAGGTCATGTGTGTGTGAATGCGTCGGTGTTTGTTTGGCCTTTAGTTCCCCGTTCCCTGGTTTTCTCAGCTCACGTAAGACAGAGAGGGATTTTATTTATGGATTTTCACCATTTTTTCGGTTTCATTTTGGCGGGTATTGTATCGGCCCAATGCCACCCGAGATGACCGGCTGCATAATACTCGTCCGGAGGACCAAAGGATACACATGCGTTCCCGGAATTGTATCATTATCATGACGACCACGTGGGATTGGACGGAATGAACACTGTTCAATCCCGCGTCTGGCTGCCCGACTCGTCATTCTGTGTCGCCGTCACACCCATTGACCTTAAGTCTTGTATCTCAAGTCGCAGTCACCCTCTGTCACACTTTATGCATTATGTTTGACTCTGATTCCACCACTAATCTTCGTTCTTGTTCCGACCGGACGCATTTATTTTGATGGCTTATACGTGCTACTCTATACAAATGTGGAGTTCAGAAAAAAAAAAGGTCCATGTCAT
>Ga0307512_10002930_pt1 | contig 20626 bp, 12 predicted proteins | sample 14_EM_MG_FD_200267 | JGI IMG/M metagenome (GOLD analysis project Ga0307512, IMG submission 200267) | Populus trichocarpa ectomycorrhiza microbial communities from riparian zone in the Pacific Northwest, United States - 14_EM | ecosystem: Host-associated > Plants > Roots > Unclassified | place... | reverse complement strand
CCATCCAGAATGGTCAGATTAACCGTGGTGACTTGAAAGAAAGCCGGAGCGCTGCGGAGCGGTATCATCTACCAAGATAGCCAAGGGCTATAAGCTTATGTAAATCTGGAATTGTTGTTGATCCTGAGAGTGTTAAGCTTCAAGCCTCAAGCTTCAAGGCGTACTTGGTCACGATGAGCCCACGCACCACCAAAGGAATCGCAACACTCGTTTTGGGAGTGAAATAAGATAAATGTGGTCGCACAACAATAACGCCAGACATCGCAGGGGCGAGTCGGGCTGCTCGAGAGGGTGTTTGCGAGTAGCCTTCGTAGACACAGCACAGAGCTCAGGCAATTCCGGGAGGCCAAGAATGTGACCGGACCGTCGTATGTAGTACATGGTAGGGATGTATCCATTGAATTTCAGCACGTTGAGGCGCGGATTATGCGTAATGGAGGCGGTTTACTTGACCATCTGGCAAATAGGTTGAGCTGATAATGTTCAGCCGGTCTTCATTCCAGGAGTATGGAGCCAAGGGAATAATTCCAGTTCTAAGATGTCGGAATCAAGTCACTGAAGGATTAACCGCCCAGGTCATGATGCATGATATGCAAACGAGACACAATAGCTTGGGATACAAAAACGTTGATTGAAACGAAGCGGATTCAAAGCTGGAGAGAGAACAATTGAGAAGGAGGAATTGAGTGATTAGTTGGCCAACTTCCCCCCCGTTCCTTTCGAGCGAGAAGGTGGGGCCACTGGGATTGACCTTGGACGGCAGGCAGTGTTAAGGTCTTTCCCGGTTTGTAACAAAGGACGTCCCACCGTGAGACATATGGATTAAGTTTCGACAGCGCTTCGACGGTAACGAATATGAAGCCACTTCCCCCGGATGACCATTCCGAGCACAATGCGACATCCATACTGGTATTTTATTTTGGTGCTCGGGCCGCTTACGAACTCCGATCTAGACTCGAAACACACAGCGCTGACCGACGGACAATGTACTCGATTCGTAAAAGAGTCCGGGACCACCCCCGCAATCGCGACCTCAATGGGTCGGATGCCATGGTAGTATATATCTGCCTCCCCATGCGTATGCCACGCTCCATCCTCCCCTCCTCTTCTCCCCTCTTCCTCCCCAATGGCTTTCACCATCCTGTCCCTCCCCGAAGAGGTCCTCGAACGCATCCTGGCCCTGTGCATAGATGCACAAACCGACGCGTTCGCAAATCCATCTTGGCACACCCGCCTGGTCTCTAGAAGAGCCTCATCCATCCTCCTGGTGAACAAGACTTTCCTCCGGATAGCGACACCACTACTATATAACACGGTGGTCATTCGTTCTTCTCATCAACTTACCACTATCCTCGACAATGTATTCCGACCCAATCCCGAGCTCCCAGCGTTTGTAAAAACGGTTACCATCTCGGGAGGGTCGTACAATGGCCTTGACGAATTCGTGCGCCTTTGCGTTAATCTCGAGGAGTTTGATATGACCCTCGACAATACCCCTTGGAAGGAGGACATGAGGGAGAAATTTACCGAGTCTTTGATGGGAATGAAGAAGATCAAGTCCCTCGTCGTCAGGAAAGACGCCTATCTCACCCAGGAAAAGCCGAAACATCTCATGAACCAGTTATCCAATGCGATAGCAGCGTGGACATCACTCGTGAGATTTCTCTTTCTTACGAATGTTTACCCACGAATTAACACCATCGGACACCAGGAATCCGTGAACATCAAGTTCAGATTTGCTCCGGACTCGACGACCTCACCGTTCGTCTCTGCTCTAACGACAGCGCCGAACCTCAAGACCGTTCGTGCTCAACTCCCCGCTCTTTGGAACGATACACTACTCATCATCTCGCAAAATCCGAGCCTCCGATGCATCAGCCTTTCCCCAGATAAGGAGCTCGTCGGTAGTCACCTTTTCTTGATGGAGGCGAGGAAACACGACCGGTTGATGGAGTTAATCAAGGCCGGCACCCCAGTTATGAGGGACAGGTTCCAGTCTTCATCCTCCCCGACATCCCCCATCCTTACTGGGATTCCCCCTAGTCCTTCGACCGAACGGATCACCTGGGAAGTTTGATTGGCTTTGCTTTGAGGGTGCGGTCCGGGATCCATCCTTTACATAGTTATATATAGATATTCCATGATTTCATTGCGGACTTTGGTTATGCTAAGATACCACTGTTGGTTGTGTTTTTCCTTTGCATACGGTACCGTATAGTTACTATATCTTATTGGGGCTATGCCTCGTTAATGCACACTAAATTGCCTGAAAAACGTCAACAATCTTCTCTTATACAGGTGGATGTATTTTGCATCATGGTGTATGAGGATACAGCGTAAGAGGGATCCAAGCTGCCAAAAACCACTAACGACCACTCTTTCCGCCCTTGGCCTGGTGCTTCGAGATCCTGGGTGCTGTCGTGCCCTGAGGTCGGGAGACCTTCACAGGTAGATTTAGTACATCCGCTCCGGTGAGGTGGAAAATGAAACTGTACCTTGGTCTTCTTAGCCTCCTTTTCCTTCTTCTCGCTCTTGGCTTTTTGGATGGCGGCAGCTCGCTGAGCGGTCCGGACTTGTGTACTCTGGTTTCTCTTCGCAATGATTGAAGCCATATCAGCACCAACAACACCACGCTGGTGCTTCACGGTCTTTCGAGACCGCTTCTTCGCAATTTCCTCGGTAATACCCTTCTTGTGAAGGCGCCGATAGGGGACGGTCCATGAGATCTTACGGGGGTTCTTGCGTTGCAGGAATAGTGATTCATTTTTGGAAGTGGAAAAACGGAAGACCTAGGATGTTATGTCAACCGTATGTCGTTTACTTGGTCGTGAAGCCAGGTGCAAACCTTGCTGTCTCCTCGAACGAAAAGCCTACCCTTGCTAGGGTAGATACGGTATTGGGAAAAGTTGTCGATTTCGACTTTCTAAAGTTTCTGTAAACCAAATGGGGCTCGATAGTATACAAGAAAACAAGAACGTACCATCTATTGCCGGAAAATAGCCCAAGTTGAAATCAGTCAGTATGCATCTCGGTAGTCCCACCCAAAGTTGATTCAAGCGATCCATCGTCGTAACACCGTCAATCCGTCCATTAAACCACTCGTTTGGACCGTAGGGACGACGACAGCGCAACTGAGAAGTGTTTATGGAGAGTTTTGTGCTCACCTTGAGGGAATTTGAGCGGCGGGGTCGTTGGTGGTGTCAGCTCTTCCGATGCTTGATGACCTGGGAATCCCCGAAGGCCTACCCTAAACAAGTCACGTCGCGATCGTGGCTGGACGCGACGCAATCGATTTCACCACGTTGACCCTGCTCCTAAAACAATACCGTCGCAGGCGATCTCTCCACAACATGGCACGTGGCGGATATGGCTCATCACGAAGTCGTGGTTTTCGCCGCGGAGGGTCGTTCCGTTCAAGAGGTGGAGGATATCGAGGACGCGGCAGAGGACAAGGCGGATCAAACGCCCCTACAAATGTCCCAACTCGCGACGAGGAAGGAAACCAACTTGCGGAACGCTTCGAACAGGTCCGGTTGAGCGATGAGGTCGACGAGAAGATCGGATTCCCAAGAGTTCAGGAGGGTCCGCGAAAAGAGGGCTGGCTTATCAATATGCATCCCGTATGTGCGGTTGCGTGAGGTGAATTAACTTGCAAACGCTTATTGCACACACCATGATAGACTCTGGTAAAGGATCCCGAATGGCCGTCAGGAAAGGCTGGCGTTGATTACTACTTTATCGAGGATGACGGCGGGATGTTCAAGGTCACATACTTATGCGAACCATACTTCTATATCGCTGCCAAGGTATGTCTCTTCACCTTACGGTATCCTTTCTCTTATACAATCAAACCAGAGTGGCACAGAAACTATAGTTGAAGAATGGCTAACGAAGAAGTACGAAGGCATTATCTCCCGCATCGTTCGTCGCCGCAAGGAAGACCTGAAACTGCCAAACCACCTTATGGGACACCAACGGCTTTACCTCCAGCTATGCTTCAGGAATGTCTCGGATCTCCTCACAGTCCGCCGTGATGTCGCTCCCTTGGCAATAGCGAATGGCGCGAAACGCGACGCTGTTGATGCCTATGCCGAGGTAGTAAACGCCACGATCGATGCTAGTACCCGGATTGAAATCGACGGAGATTTCGGCGACGACCAGGACGCAGAAACTCAGGGTACTGCAGCCGGTGGTCGTGACAGGGACCCAAGGGACGCTATCATAGACATTCGGGAGTACGACGTCCCCTACTATTTGCGAGTTGCAATCGACAATGAGATGCGAGTCGGTCTCTGGTATACGGTCGCATTCGAGGCTGGCCAACCTACGATTAAACTACTCGCTGAGCGTGTCAAGCGTGCCGACCCTGTCATCATGGCGTTCGATATCGAGACAACAAAGCCACCTCTCAAATTCCCGGACCAGGAGATAGACCAGATCATGATGATTTCATACATGATTGACGGACAGGGCTACCTCATCACCAATCGCGAGATCGTCAGTGAAGACATTGGAGACTTCGACTACACTCCGAAGGAAGGTTATGAAGGCCCCTTCAGCATCTATAACGAGCCCGATGAGGAAGCATTGATTCGTCGGTTCTTTTCCCACTTCCAAGAGGTCAAACCAACCGTTATGGCTACATTCAACGGAGACTTCTTCGACTTCCCCTTCCTAGCCACGAGAGCTAAGGTTCATGGGATTGACATGTATCTGGAGATTGGGTTTCAGAAGGACTCCGAAGATGAGTTCAAATGCAGAGGCTGTGTGCATATGGATTGTTTCCGCTGGGTCAAACGAGATTCGTACCTTCCACAGGGTAGTCAAGGTTTGAAGGCTGTAACAAAGGCGAAGCTCGGATACAACCCTCTGGAACTTGATCCAGAGCTAATGACTCCGTACGTTCTCGTTCTAATCTCACCCCTCACTCTTTCTCTTCTCTGAACCAATTTCCAGGTATGCGATGGAACAACCCCAAATTCTTGCTCAGTACTCCGTCTCCGATGCAGTTGCAACCTACTACCTTTATATGAAATACGTTCACCCGTTCATTTTCTCCCTCTGTAACATTATTGCGCTCTGCCCAGACGAAGTTCTGCGGAAGGGTAGTGGCACTCTTTGTGAAACTTTACTCATGGTTCGTATGCTCCTCCTTCATCCTGGAACGTGCCACTGAATTATTTCAGGTTGAAGCCTACCGTGGAAATGTGATTATGCCGAACAGACATGAGGAATTACACGGGACTATGTTCGAAGGTCATCTTGTGGCTTCAGAGACATATGTCGGTGGACATGTGGAGGCCCTGGAGGCGGGTGTGTTCCGCAGCGATATCCCTGCCAATTTCAAGATTGTGCCTTCTGCTGTACAACAGGTTCGCTCAATACTGCACTCAATCATGCACCGTACGATCTAACGGTCTCCGTAGTTAATCGATGACTTGGACTCCGCCCTGACTTTCTGCATCGTTGAAGAATCAAAATGTTCTCTGGAAAGCGTCACGAACTACGACGAAGTCAAGTCCGCTATTACTGCCAAACTAATGGAGATGTACGACAACCCGATCCGCACCGACACTCCTCTCATTTATCACCTTGATGTCGCCGCCATGTATCCAAATATCATGTTGTCCAACCGGTTACAACCCGATTCCGTTGTTGACGAAGGTGTATGCGCTGTCTGCGACTACAATCGACCAGGAAAGACTTGCGACCGACGGATGACGTGGGCGTGGAGAGGCGAATTCTTCCCTGCCAGAAGGGACGAGTTTAACATGATCAAACACGCCCTGAACCACGAGAGTTTCCCGCCGAAGAAACCTGGTGGACCGCAGAGAAAGTTTACCGATCTGACGGAAAGCGAACAAACAGTCCTCCTTCACAAGCGTCTGGGTGATTACTCGCGAAAGGTCTACAAGAAGATGAAGGATACCAAAGTGGAAAACCGGGAGGCGATCATCTGTCAACGCGAGAACCCCTTCTATGTCGATACCGTGCGCAGGTTCCGAGACCGTCGTTACGAGTACAAGGGTTTGCACAAGACGTGGAAGAAGAACCTGGATATTGCCGTGGCGGAAGGAAAACCCCTTGCGGAGGTCGACGAGGCAAAGAAGATGATCGTCATCTACGATTCCCTCCAGTTGGCTCACAAGTGTATTCTCAATTCCTTCTACGGCTATGTCATGAGGAAGGGAGCCCGTTGGCACTCCATGGAGATGGCTGGTATCACCTGTTTGACTGGCGCGACAATTATTCAAATGGCGAGGCAACTTGTCGAACAGATTGGCCGCCCCTTGGAGCTGGATACCGACGGTATTTGGTGCATGCTCCCGTCCGTGTTTCCCGAGAACTTCAAGTTCAAGCTGAACAATGGGAAAACCATCGCATTCTCCTACCCATGTACCATGCTCAATCACCTCGTCCATGCCAAATTCACGAACCACCAGTACCACGACTACGATCCCGACACCGGCGACTACAAGGTTCACAGCGAGAATTCGATCTTCTTCGAGTTGGACGGTCCCTACAAGGCGATGATATTACCATCTTCCAAGGAGGAGGATAAGCTGTTGAAGAAGCGTTATGCTGTATTCAATGACGATGGCAGTCTCGCGGAGTTGAAGGGTTTCGAGGTGAAACGACGAGGAGAGCTTCAGCTTATCAAGATTTTCCAATCTCAACTCTTCGAGAAGTACTTGCTGGGCACGACGACCGAGGAGTGTTACGCTGCTGTTGCCGAGGTGGCGGATCGTTGGTTGGACGTCCTGCACAGCAAGGGAGAGAGCCTGCCCCTCGACGAGCTCGTAGACCTCATCGCCGAAAATAGAAGCATGTCCAAGACTCTTGCTGAGTACGCCGGCCAGAAGTCAACCTCTATCAGCACTGCGAAACGTCTTGCAGAGTTCCTGGGCGACCAGATGGTGAAGGACAAGGGTCTTGCTTGTAAATTCATCATCTCCGCTCGGCCCATGGGAGCTCCCGTTACCGAACGCGCCATTCCTATCGCCATATTTTCCGCAGAAGAACATGTGAAGAGAACCTACCTTCGCAAATGGCTCAAGGATAACAGCATGAGCAACTTCGAACTTCGTCATATCCTCGACTGGAACTACTACATCGAGCGTCTCGGCTCCGTCATCCAGAAACTCATCACCATTCCCGCGGCTATGCAACGGGTGCCCAACCCCGTCCCCCGTATTCGACATCCAGACTGGCTACATCGACGAGTCGCCGCGTTGGACGACAAGTTCCGCCAACATAAGGTTACTGACTTCTTTAAGTCGGGTACGCCAAAGCAAAAACCACAGGCAGATATGATGGACATCGAAGACATCGGTAACCCTTCTCAAGGTCCTCTCCCTCGTACAGCAGTGGTCAAACGGAAAAAATCCGTGGAAAGAAGACAGGAATCACCCGAACCACAACCAGAACCCGCGCTACGCCGCGGAAACCTTACTTGGAAGAAGGATTACCGCAAGTGGTTGGAAACCGCACGGCTGCTTCAGTTCAGCAAACTCTTTGTTGGGACCTCTGATCCTACCGAAGGTGCCTCCAGGATGTTCGGCAGTCGCAATCTCAGGACGATGCACCGTTGGGATATCGTTCAAATTCGCCAAGGTGATCGCCCAGGACGATTCGATTTGTGGCTCTCGGTAAAAGGGGAACTCCACTTGGTTCCCCTTCGCATTCCACGGGAATTCTATGTACACCTCCGGACCCCCCGAGGGGATCAGTTCGAAACCAACGAGTACTCCGCCCAGAAGGTTACCCGTACCCTGCCCCACGACCGGCCCTGCCTCAATTTGTACAAACTCTCGGTGCGCGAAGAGCTTTATGTTGAAAGCCAGGAACATTTTGTCAACCTGACAAATGAACCAAACGTCGACGGTGTCTTCGAGTTACAGGTACGAAATTTTGCATGCTGAGTTCGATGGAGATATTGACAAAGAGACAAGGTGCCTCTCGAGCTTCGAGCTGTTATGAAGCTGGGAAAAACATGTAGCGTCGAGGAGTTTGGCGTTACGCTTTATAGTGCCAGGACAACCGGGTTAGACCTTGTACAGCTCGACTCGGCCACGGATCCCTCTGGCATCTACCTGGATAGAGGAAAGGCCGGGAAGTACATCTTCCTCTATCATGCATGTTCTTCCAACGCACCTGTGCACGTTTTCGCTCTCTTCACCCCTGATGGACCGGTCAAACTTCACATAGTCGACCCTGCCACTCGTCGTCAGCCCATCCCTCGACTCTCAGAGACCTACGAAAACCTTCTCGAGAAACAGGCCGAATTTACCGCAGGATGCACCTCCATCGAATATTTGTCCACGCGGGAGTTCACGTCCAACTACCACAGCAACGAAGCTACCGCACTCAAAGCTGTCTCACGAGAAATTGGATTACAGGGAGACCAATCATATACCATGGTGATTTCATCCATGAAGGATAGATCCTACTTCGAGCGCAACATCCCCGCGTTGACGAAGTTCCCTATCCTTACCTTACCGCAGACGAAAGGATCACACTCCCTCGACGTATTCCCGTGGCAAAGTGCTGTAGCGCAGAAGATGATCCTTCGTTACCTTGGTCTTGGGCAGTGGCTGGACCGGATGGTTTCCCTGGCGGACTACTTCGACGTACCTGTTGGAAATATCGACGGAGACCAGCCGTTGTTCCTGGCGGATGTGACCTTTGCCCGTCGCCTGGTAAAGCAGGACATTGCTCTCTGGTGGTCTCCTGGATCACGTCCTGACCTCGGTGGCATCGAAGAAGACTTGCAACCTGTAGACGATATGCAGAGTTCGGAGTTTTTATCCCCTGGATGCTATTCCAACGTTTGCCTCGAAATCAGTGTCAGGAACCTCGCCGTCAACTCCGTCCTTCATTCGGTGGTTGTCAACGAGCTCGAAGGGAGTGGAGGAGCGACCGCTTTTGATTCTTCACATACCCTAGACGAGTTTGCGACCGGCGACCGGCGACCTATGACACTCGGCGAGACGACCATGTCCCCACACGCGTTCAGCATCCTCCGCGGTATCGTCAAAACTTGGTTGCTGGATAAAGTTCGAGGCAATTTTGACAGTCCTGCCACCATAACGCTGGACCATTTCTGGCGATGGGTCAGCTCAAACGTATCTCACATGTACGATCCTGGGATGCACCGGTTCATCCAAGGGCTGATGCGGAAGACTTTCATCCAAATGCTGGCCGAATTTAGGAGGCTGGGGGCTAATGTCATCTATGCGGATTTCACTCGGCTGCTTCTCGTCACCTCCAAACCACCCGGAACGGCGCACGCCTATGCAACATATATCCTGTCGGCGGTCAATTCGCACGAGTTGTTCCAACATGTCTATCTCCAGACGGACCGCTTCTACGATTTCCTTCTGTTCATGGACGAAGCAAACCTCGGGGGCGTCGTTTGTGAGGACCCCCTTGCCATCGACCCGCCAGATGAGATCGTCATGGAGATGCGGTGGAACATCGAGTCCTTCCTTCCTCGTCCAATTCAAAAGGATTTCTCCAATGTCGTTCGATACTTTATCGTCGAGATGTATCGAATACGACAAAAGATCAATGCGGTTCAACGGGTTCCCAAACGAGTTCTTAGTGGCGGCCCGCCAGACGCAACGCGACGCGACGCGAGCAAAACCCAGGAACTTGACTTGACGAGAGAGTTTTTCGCGAAGCGCCTTACCCGGAAGCTCCTCAAAGCCATCGGGAGCGTCCACGAGCGCCACAGGATGGCTTTGATGGACGAAGAGGAATTTGTCGAATGGGATTTTCCCCTCCTCCCCGGATCTCACCTCCACCTCTCCAACCCCTCACTCGAATACGCCAAGTTTGTGTGTGCGGTAGTAGCCCTCGCCAAAGAGTATCACGTCGAAGCCGGGTTGATCAAGCGCAATATGCTCGAGCTGGTCGGGGTACGAGAGTTCGCTACGGAGGCCACGTTCAGAAATCCTTGCGAGCCGCTGAAACTCTTGGGAGTTCCTTGTCGTCATTGTGACGGGATCCGAGACTTTGACTTCTGCCGAGACCCCGAGCTGTTTCCCAGTAACACAGAGATCAGCGCGAAGTGGAAGTGCAGGAGATGTGGCGGTGAATATGACAGGACCGGGATAGAGCTGACGCTGATACAAGTCGCCCACGAATTGGAGAAACGAGCTGCACTACAGGATTTGCGCTGCTCGAAGTGCAAGCAACTCCAATCGGATAATATCTCCAGGCATTGTCACTGTTCTGGAAGCTATCAACTCACGACGGGCAAGTCGGACACAAGGCGGAGGTTAAAGACAATCGTTAACGTTGCCATCGCGCATAACCTTGGGAGACTGAGGGTAAGGTTTCGTTTTACTGACCTCGTCGAAATGTGCTGAAAAATCGAGCAGGAAATCTCCCAGAGTCTGTTGGAAATGTGGTGACGAGCACAGTAACATAAGGCATATACTCATTTAAAATTCTTGTAGCATATAGCATGGGAGTCATGTATCTTATTTTCTGGTATGGAATTTATGACGATCGATCCAGGCTGGAGCTGAGACGCCCATCCGAGAGTCCCGCACGTGCATCAACATCATACCTGGTGAGGACAACAGGTTACATTTAAAGCCAACCCTGCTTAGCGTTCTCCGTGGTTCCTTCACGACCACCATCTCTCATCATGACCCCTGCAACTGCCTCGCCCTCCACTTTCGCTAACGATAGGGACTTGGATCTCGCCTTTCCAACAGAATTCATCCCAGCTGAAGTGAGGGCGGCATTACCAGAGGACCTCCATGTTTGTCGATACTGGCGTTCCATTATCCTCGATCCTGTAGTCTGATTCTCAACAGATCAGACCGCTATCTTCCACAGACTACCACAGAGGTCATATCCAGGTCCTCACAGTTCTTACCCATGCCCCGGATCCGGGTTATAACGCATGGCTGGACCACTTTAACACCGTGAAGTTCACTGCGTCTATGCCAGCCCCATCTCCAGGCGGCTTACTCCGCCCTACGCCCGCTCGAGCAGACACCGGTCAAAGCGTCAAATCCAACCAAGTATACTTCCCCATCGTCATCGTTTCCAAGGCGAACGATCAAGTGGTTGGTACTGGAACCGTGTTTATGGAGAAGAAGTTCTTGAGGGGTTTGGGAACAGTGGGACATATCGAGGACATCGCGGTGGATAAGTCTCAGCAAGGCAAGAAGCTAGGCTTGAGGATCATCCAAGCCTTGACCGGTATTAGCGAGGGCCTTGGAGCGTACAAGACCATCTTGAACTGCAGCGACCACAACATACGTGAGTTCGCTCATTCAGGAATCGACGATCCCTTCGTTTAACATTTTGACACAGCATTCTATGAGAAATGCGGGTTCGCCAAGAAAGAGAATGAGATGGTTTGGTTCTCTCTTTTGGTGTTGGTTGTGGTCACTAACGTTATCCCCGCACAGGCTAAGTATGCACCTGGAGAGCGATCGCAGACCCCGATGCCTCCCCGACTTTGAATGGCCACAGGGTAATGGGTAAAGACGGCAAGGACTATAGATAGATATCCATGATAATGTACTACCCTCCCTACGGACATTCGATTTCAGGTCTCTTGGACAGTGGGAAAGGTGATCACGTGCGATGCGTCTGTTTGGATTTAATGGTTTTGCCAAACAACTCCCGTTAAGGGCAAGGATCGATCTGCTACCTTAGGATCACCATGTACGGCAGTTCTCTCCGGTGTCTCCTTTTCGCAGGCCTCTGCCTCAGCGACAAGTTCGCACAGAAGGAATTCGACTTTGAAGATGAGGGATCTCCTGTTCTAAGGCGATTTAACGTCACTTCTCCTACTCAGCTCGAGAAGACGTTGAGCAAGGCACTGGTGCGTACTCCATGTGTTAGGGGTCTCAGACGTGCCTAAGATAAGGTCTGTCTCAGACCCATGGCCTCGATATCTGGCGTGCTACCCCAGACCACGTCGATATCTACTTCCCCTCCAATGCCACCCGATCACCCATCAAGTTACCATTCGAAGACTTCCCGGTCCTCGATTCTGAGTCCAGTCAAACGGTCAATGTAACGGGCTGGAATACGTCGTTCTCGACTTCGAACTTCCATTCTGCGTACCATCCGCTTCCGGAGATCCAGGACTTCATTTTTGACCTGGCCGACGAACATCCAGACTTGATGGAGGTCGTCAGTATCGGCCGCACCGCCGAACAACGAGAAATGACTGCGCTGAAAATCTCAAACAAAACGCCTCCTCCGGGTGGAAAAAACGCTGCGTCCATGCGGCATAAGGGCGCTATAGTTATCGTGGGGGCGCAGCACGCCAGAGAGGTACGGTTTCCGCGAGGACATCTGGCCCATGTACAATCATTAATCCCGCCCCTCCTGCTTAGTGGATCGCAGTCTCTACATCTTTGTACCTTGCCCATGGGCTCGTCGCAGAACCCACGGAACACTACTCGTTGAACGGCCTTCTTCACAAATATGTATGGCTAGCACCGTCGAGTGGTCGTGTGACAAAACTGATCCCAAACTTACAGGACTTTTATATCATACCAGTCGCCAATCCTGACGGATATCAATACACGTGGACCTCGGATCGTTTCTGGTATCACATTTTTTCTTCCTCGTGACAACGACGCTAACGATCGTATTGCAGGTACAAGACCCGACAACATCTCTCGCCAGGTGACAAGTGTATTGGTATCGATATGAATAGAAACTGGGTAAAGTCACACTGTTGACCTTAGCGAAGATGTGACACGATTGCTTATCCGGTGACCACAGGGATACAAGTGGAAACCGACTAGCAATGACAACGAAGGCGCTTGTGGCCACTGGTACGCGGGGAGTCGTCCGTTCCAGACCCCCGAGACGAATAACATTGCCAACTTCGCCTGGACCCTCCCTCATCTCAGAGTGTTCTTGGATCTTCGGAGCTATGGCCAAATGAGTTAGTGATTCCGCACGCAATTGCCTCCGTCAGATTGACTGAATCACATGGCTCAACCAGTCTCATCCCCTTACTCGTTCTCATGCAAACGCGTACCAAAAGATGCGGAAGACCAGCTGGAAGCTGCCTCTGGCGCTGCATCCGCCACTGCTAGGGTCCACGCAGTTCCGTACACCGTTGGAAGCCTATGTTCACAGCTTTACGCGTATGACTCCCTGATATCACATCCCCAGAAGATTTCGCAGTACTGACTCGATTCGCTCTTCTAGCGCCCCCGGAAACGCCGTCGACTGGATGTATCAAAGAAGGGGCATCAAATACTCTTATGCGGTTCATCTCCGAGACACCGGAACCGTGAGTTTGCACCCTTGATGCTTATTGCATCTCATTTCTGACGGGACATTCGGTTTCAGTACGGATTCTCGCTGCCGCCAGAATGGATCCGACCAGTTGGGGAAGAGACTTCGAGGTTGGTCGAATATCTAGCAAACTTCCTCCACACCAGACCTGCGTAACCCGAGCCCAAATATTGATGTGATAAAGATGGGGTCGGAAAATCTAGATTGAAAAGGTATCTGTCTTTCTCTTTGCTTCACCTTTCACGCCTCGTTGTATGATACATGGTTGGATAACTGCGGCGAATTCAATTCATCTGTTTGTATACCTTGTCGTAGAGGGGGGCACTGATCAGCAGTAAATATGTTGTATATGGGGATAGTCGACATGCAACGATTGTGGAGAAAGGGCTGCCAGAACACAGGTGTACATGCTACATATGAAACAGGGGAGGCGGATGGAAAATGGAAGGTTGGAAACTGAGCGAAGAAAATACAGATGAGAGGGTACGGATCGAGTGAGGAATGGAGAAAGTGGATGAGGGTTTACGAGTAAAATTAACGACCCTGGGATCGTCCAAATCCACGGAAATGGACGCCCAAAGGTCAAATAGATAGCTAAAGTGGTCATGGATCCCAAGTAAACCAAGAATGGGTGGAGGCATAAGGTGGATAATGTTGGTGATGAGGGTGGAGGACCGGCCGAGGAAAGGGATTAAAAGAGGTGACTGGATCTACGAACACGAAAAGTCGAAGTTGGTAAAAAGGTCAGAATATCCGAAGAGAATAAAACCGCGAAACGGGACCAACAACGGAACCAAGAAACGGAGAAGTGTAAGATCGTAACATGACACCAGGGAAGCAAGGAGGGCGAAAGAGAAAAGGCGAGTTGGTTCACGTTCCTTTTCTCTTTGTCTTATCCTCCAGTTCCAACTTCCCAATCACCTCCTCAGAACCGATACTCAGCCCACTCCTGACGCTTCCCATACTGCTGCGACGGGCTCGCATCCTCACAGCCCCCACAACCGACAGTGGATCGTAAATTTCGGGTGGGATGGTACCCCTCGCCGTAAGCGTCCTCTCGCGGGATGCACTCCTATCCCTGCTGTCGGGTCCACTTCCGATACCTCCGCCTGTCCGGGGAGACGGCGCAGCACCAGACAAGCCCGCTAACCTCGCAGTGAACGCGTCGTTCATCTCTTTCAATCTTTGATCCACGTCCGATGCGTTCGTCAACATCGGTCCCCTTGCCCCACTGATACCGGCACCTAACGGCTCGCCATTGATCCTGGTTGCGGAGTTTCCGTCTCGGGTTCCTCCGGGAAGCTGTGATCGGAGATCATCTGCTCGTTCGGGATTCGCGCCGAGGGGGTACCTTCGACGGTCCGATAGCGCCCTTCGCAGGGGTTTGCGCGCGTCGATGTCTTGAACGAACGCAGATATATCGTCATCGTCAGTGTTGTTGCTCATGTACGAGGCACTCTGGAAGGTGGTATATAAATGTCCTGGTGAGAGGGACTGAGAGATTCTGTTACTTACCGACGGGCGCTCTATCTCCTTGCGCTCTGGGACGCTACTCGGACTCCCGTCACTTCCGGTACCAGTATTAACGGCGTATCGGTACCCAAAGCTGCTTGAGTAACGCTTCCCACTCGTAGGAGGGTTTTGTATTCCACCCCCGACTCCATTATCCAAACTCCTCCGCTCCTCGGTCTTGCCGAGGCTTGAAGGCAAGAACGGCGGCGAGTTCTTGGCTATTGCCGACACTGGAGAAGATAGGGTTCTCGTAGAAGGAAGGGGAACCGTTTGTGTCGACGGTGACTTCTGAGAACCTATCTGAAGTTGGGGCAGGGGTCTGGACGGAAGAGACGGGCCGGAAAGCGGGGAGTTGTGACGATAGGATGATGGTTGGGATGGTAGCGACGGTGATGTAGCATTTGATAACGCCGAGGATTTGAAGATGTTGGGGCGTCGTACAGATAATGGCGAGGGTGAACCAGGTGAGGAACCAAGACTCTCCCGTCGTAGCCTTGAGGCAAGTTGAGGGTCCTCCCTCGCAGAGCTAATTGATCGCCTTGAGGACGAGGTTTCGGAAACACCTGAAGCTGCACCGGAGTCGAGGCCAGAAAGTGTTCGTGGCCGCAGCGAGGGGGACTGCACCAGACCACCCTTGCCGGGGCTGATACTGAGGGCGCCTGCACCTCCGGTGCTCGGGAAATTGGTCCGCGCGCTGTTCGTCGGTGGGAGGACAAAGCGGTCTGCGATAGCAGACGGGGGAGACCTGGGTAAGGCCGTCCGCAGGGGGAGACTACCAGGTGGCGAAGTAGAGAGCGAGTCTCGTGGCTGGTTCTTGATTAAAGTGGGCGTGAACTCGGGACCTTCATCTAACGACAAGAACCGTGAAGAGAGTAATGACTCTAGATCATCTAATCGGAAGTGGGGTTGAGTGAGGTAGGTCGCTCTGAGGGAGAGGGTACCCATGGGATGGGGGATGGGGGGAAACTCGTGGGTGTCGGTTGCTAGCGGCGGGGAGTTGGTACTTAACGGCGTGTCTTAGATAAGATTCATAATCAGTACGAAGTAGATCGAATGATGGCACGCTGCTATCGGGTTAAAAGTTCTGGGACTTACTGAAGGTTAAAAGTCGGTCATCCGGGCCTTCGCTTCGAAGGCGCAGCTGGAGGGTAAAGGCGCCAGCGCTTCCACCGACTCTCCTCCTAAGCGGACGGTGCACCTTCCACGTGGGTAGAATACGAAGCAGGGCGTAGACGCTCCGAAAGAGGGCGATGCCAAGTTTATATATGGTGGACGGCGCTACGTCGCCAGAGTACTGAGAGCCGTCGGGAACGAAGTTGACAACCCAGGTCTCGAGTAGAATGAACTTTGGTGGAGGGTCTACTCGCACACGAGACGAGTCGGGAGCGACATGCACGAGGACTTGGTTATTGTTCAGTTCTGGAACGGACAATAGGACCTGGAGTTCAAATGGTGGCGTCGACTGGGCGGTGGAGACTGAGCGGTAGAGACGAATATTGTCCTTGAAGAGACTGGACTCTGGAACCTCGAGGTTGAACTGGGCGTAGGAGAGACAGACATGGACAGATGAATGAGTACGAAATGGTTAGAGAGGGTGAGAATGAGACGAGAATGCCCACCCATTTGTCAATCTTTGCTTGTCCATTTGATTCCTGGGGGGACCTGGCGTTGTTAACTACGAGGACAAGTTTGGTGTAGAAGTGGTAGACGATCTGGTCAGCTCTCTGGGTGTCATTTGACATTGCTATCTTGTGGGTCGTCGTCGTGGGCGAATACCTGCGCTCGTCTTACACGGATAAGACGGTAGTCATGGGTGAGGCATTAACAGAGGGTGAGTGGAAGGAGGGTCGAGTTGAGGGGGAGTTCCGAAGGGAGGAGGAACAAACGCGGTGAATGAATCCCGCTAAGTAGGTTATCCTAGGGACCCCTGATTCGAGATAATCAGATTTGACTGGATATAGAGAGGTGATTGTTAGGGTTGAAGCGAAATCCCCTCTTCTACTTGTGACATTCAGGACAATCCCACAGGCCCGGTAGTGGATCCGCTGCTGCGTACTCGTCCTTGATCACGACAACCATCATGTTCAGGACTGCTGCGACAAAACTAGCTCATAACTCTACCATTCCTGCCCTAGCAGGGAATTCAGATTTAAAACCCCTCCAGGAGGTCATTGCGAGCGAGAAACTCGTCCTGCAGTCGTGCGTCCATGATACATGATAAACCACCCTAATCATAATCCCCCCTTTTCAGTCTTCAGAGACTCAGTACAGACTTTGGCAAATCCTCTGAAGCTCTGCTGACATGGGCTAAAGGCGAAGGCGAAGACCTTGGGGTACGTCCAACTGTCATTCTCATCAGTCACATCCAGCCACCAACCAGGGCGTCCTAGGATACCTTCTCCGCATGCACGACCTTATTAGAGCATTGGATTTCGTCACTCGCATCTTTCGCTTCCCACATCACGTACATTCGAGAATGTCTGAAAGCCGTCCGTACCAGGGAGGAGGCGCTCGACGAGATGCACCGCCGCAGAAAATCCCTCATGTCCAAAGCCGATTCCGCAGACAGGAAGCTCAATAAGATGAGTCCGGAGAACAAGAACCTTCGACAACAAACGGACCTCCTCATGAGCCTTCGTGAACAAATCCGCACACTTGACGTCGAGATCATGAACGAAGAAGCTAGCATTGGCGACTGGAAACGCACCAAGGCGAGGGAATGGATGGGTGTCCTGTTCGGCGGTCTTCTCGAGTGTAGCGAGAAAGGCGCAGTTGTCGCAACATTTGGCCGCACTATTATCGGATACGTGTCCACCGAAAAGACACAGCCAGGTCTCCCTCGGGCCCATTATTCCGATCACTCCAAGGTGGAACCCCTCGTCCTAGAGGCCGAACGAGAACTCCACAAAATCTCGTTCATCAGTCAAGTCGGTGACGGAGCTCTCCAAACCCCCGACGAGTATCGTATCGGCGATATCCCTGGACTCCCACCCCCGTCTCCTAGCTCGCCGGTTCGATCAACGCCAACACATCCACCTCGACCTTATGCATTATCCACGCTCCCCAACAATCCCCCTAGCAACCCACATGAGCTCAGTGACTTCGGCGAGTATAATCCCTATTCTCAATCCCAAACCTACACACCTGGACAGCGAACCCAACTTTCCTCGCTCGATCAACCTCCCCCGATGAGTCCCATCAGACCAAGTCCCCTTGTGTCACTCTCTCCTCAGGGGGGGTCCGGCTTTACCCCTGGTCATCAACCTCATCTCTCTCAAAATTCCATTCACTCGGGGTCCGGTTTCACCCCCAACTATCCTCCCCCCACCGTCCCCGTGCTTCACCCCGTACATCCACCCAACCACTCTGGATTTACCCCCGAGCACAAGCCATCCACCGACGATACTTTCTTGTCTTCTGTCGCCAAGGCGCTTGGGGACAATTGGGAAGTAGACGAAAATGGAGGAAGAAAACCACCTCGTCTAAGCGTAGACGGGCCGCCTCCCTCGTATGCAACCAACACCTTTTCAACCTCAACTCCACCCAACCCACCAAGACCGCCATATCTCGTCGAAAGAAAACCCGTACCCACTCACATACCGGAAACTAGTGATGAGGATGATGACGGAGTTGGTTTATCTTACTTGAACCCGACCAACGATGATAGTCCTAGCCAACACTCCGACGGAAAGCGCCTTAGTGACGGTGGCAGTGGCTTTCAAGAAGATAGGAAAGTTAGGTGGGGGAGTGTCCGAGACGTGGACATGGAACTCGAGAAGCGATACGCCGAGGAGACTCGGAAGAGCAACGAAAGTACGCACTCATGCTTGATCATTGCCACGTTTGGGGTTAATTCATGGATTTACAGTGAGAAGGTCGGTATCTCCAGCTCAGTATCCAAAGACCCCGTCACCCGCCTACCACAGCAGGACCCCGTCTCCTCCTATGCCAGAGCCCCATCCACATATTCATCAACATACATCAGTTCAACCTACTGAAAGTCCCACTTCGATCCACGAGTCGCAGCCCCTCCCAAACCCAAATGTTAGCGTTGAAGACGAGGGTCCTAGCCAGCCGGACGAAAGGAGTCTAAACGCTCTCGCCGCTCGAGAAATTAGCAAGCAGATGGAGATGTCGTCATCCCCTCTCTCCCCTCCTTCCCTACCCTTTGCGGGAAGGAGAAGTGTCTCACCACGACCGACGTTCACAAGTGAAATTCCTTCTTATACAGTGGGAACAGGTTTGGTCACATCCCCATCCCCACCACCACCGCCGCCGCCACCACCACACTTCACTAATTTGACGCTGACTCGCCAGTTGACATCATCTCCTAATCTTTCACAACCTCCACCTCCTCCAGCCGCTGCTCTCCCTCATCCAAGCAGTATGGAATCCGATCTTACCCAGCCAGACGATGCCTACCGTACACCGCCTGAGTACCTTCGAAACTCTTCCACACCTCCTTCCCCTGCCATAACGTCAGCATCACCACTGCCAGTTCGACAGATGACACCGACTTTGAGCCCGTCGCCTTCGACACAGACTGCCATAAAGAAGATTTCGGCTGCTGCATTTAGACGACCTGGGATGAGGGGGCCGGTCAATGCGAGAGATGATGCTCTCCGACAAGACTCACTGGGCGTGGGTTTTCGACCGAGCCCAAGTCCTAGTCGTGAAAGAGGTGGCGACGAGAGCGGAGATGGAGGTCCAGATGCCATTGTCACCCCCTTGACTTTGAGGAAGAAATCGCTCCCTGCGGTTCCTGGAATCTCCACAAAACTACTCAGCGGTCCTCGTGGTTCCGGAGCATCCCGGTCGATCAGCTCACCGTTCCCCAGCTTGAAGACCGACGAGGAACAGCCGCTTGGACCTGGAAGGACGTTCCCCTTGTCGGGCTCACCCGGATCTCGACCTCGGGAGTCGATCCTTGGAGGTGGGGATGAGGATTTTGATTACGTGTCGGCGTATATGAATGAGGATGAAGGGAAGCAGAATGGGACCCCTAATGGGATGACGAACGATCATGGTGGAGGACCGGGAACTAGCCTTCCACAGAATGAGGGGTATGGATCGGGGAGGTTTGCGACAACGTTGGAGGATTAAGAGAACCGGGTATCTAAAGGGGGTCGTTGAAGAGGACATGCACCGTTTCCTTTTTTTGGTCTTACTCGTTTTTTGCCGATAATGTATTATGGTAATTTTTGCCTAGGGATTGTTGTATCACGATGGACTGGAATAATCGATCCTTCATGTGCATCGGATCATGGGTGTTGTCCTCAAACCGCGCATCCGGAATCGTGGCGCTACAGCCGTTTCGCTCAAAACTCAGCCAGTCTCCCAAATTGTAAGGTTAGCCTCGTCTGTCTCGGCCTCACCCCGACGGTTGATTAACGATTCTCCAGTTTCATCGGTGCACACGATGTACGAGTTCTTAGATATCGAGCAGGAAAACTCGGCTAATGGCACCCTTATGGGACAGATAGTATGGTTGTGTTCTTACGGACAGCCATTCACTGATTCACCAGATGTTGGATTGAACAGATTCAAACGTTTTAAGTACAGTTGAAAGATCTAGGGAGCGAATGGATGGCTGGAAGGAGAGGAAAACATTCGGATCAAGGCACGGAAAGAAACGAGGAAATTGCTTCAAGGTTAATCGAGTGGTGGTCTACGTGATCAATTCAACCGTTGCTTCACGGGGATAGCGTTGAGACAGCGGGAGCGGTGGGAAGAGCGGGGACGGAAGAGGGAACGGAAGAGATCGATGGGAGGGCTTCGGAGATGCTGACAGCAATGGAAGAGAGCTCGACCTGGATGGAGGAGG
>Ga0307512_10002929_pt1 | contig 20641 bp, 21 predicted proteins | sample 14_EM_MG_FD_200267 | JGI IMG/M metagenome (GOLD analysis project Ga0307512, IMG submission 200267) | Populus trichocarpa ectomycorrhiza microbial communities from riparian zone in the Pacific Northwest, United States - 14_EM | ecosystem: Host-associated > Plants > Roots > Unclassified | place... | reverse complement strand
GGAAAGCGTGCGGCCAGTGCGTCGACGATGTCGGGCACGCTGCGGGTGCCGTCGCACAGGCCGAGGACCCTTCCGGCCCCGCCCTTCAGGACGACGACGCGTTCGGGAAGGAGCAGCAGGTCCGTGCCGCGGGCGCGGTCGTGGCGCAGGACGATGCCGGGGGCCGGCACGGGCCGCCAGTCGGTCACCGCCGCCATCACACCTGCTCCCGGCGGCCCGCCCGGTCCACGGCGTCGAGCAGCGACCACAGGACATCGCATTTGAAGCGCAGCGCGGCCACGGCACGCTCCTGGTCGTCCCTGGTGCGGGCCCAGCCGAGCACGAGGTCGAGTGCCTCGCCGCTGTCGCGCCTGCCCTGGGAGACACGGGTACGGAAGTAGGCGAGGCCATCGGCTTCGATCCACCGGTAGTGGCGTTCGAAGGCCTCGATGCGGGTGCGCATCAGGTCCGGGGCCGACAGTTCGGTCAGCGACGCGGCGACGGCTTCGAGGGGCGGGCGCAGCCGGCAGAAGTTGACGTACCCGTCGACCGCCAGCCGTACCCCCGGCAGCACGGTGTCGGCCCGCAGCAGCGTCGCGCGGTCCAGGCCGGCCGCCTCACCGAGCCGCAGCCATCGCTCGATACCGCCCTCACCCTCCTGCTGCCCGTCGTGGTCCTGGATGCGGCGCAGCCACATCCGGCGCAGCGCGGAGGTGTCCAGCTTGGCGGTGATCAGAGCGTCCTTCACGGGGATGTGGCGCTGGTAGTGGAAACGGTTGACGATCCAGCGGCGGAGCTCGTCCTGGCTGAGATCCCCGCTGTGCATACGGAGGTTGAAGGGATGGGAGTCGTGGTACCGCTCCTCCCCCACCGCGCGCAGTCGGGCCTCGAACTCCACGGGGCTCCAGGGCTCCGCGAGCGGGGCGTGTGCCGTATTCGAGGCTGCCGTATGCAGGGCTGCCGTGTTCACGGCTCGATCACCATCCCGTCGTAGGCCACCTCGATGCCCAGCCGTGCGAGGCGCTTGTGCTGGGGCGCCGCCGGGTCGACGAGGGGGTTGGTGTTGTTGAGGTGCGTGTAGAGGCATCGGGCGGAGAGGCGGGCGAGTCGTTCGGCGGTCCCGTCCGGTCCCTCGATGGGCAGGTGGCCCATTCCGGTGGCGGTGCGTTCGGAGATGCCCGTGCGGCGGGGCTCCTCGTCGTCCCAGAAGGTGCCGTCCACGATGACGCAGTCGGCCTCGGCGGCAGCCTGCTGGAAGCTGTCCGGCCAGGCGGCCAGTGCCGGGGCGTAGAGCGCGGTCGTGCCGGATTGTGGGTCGTACAGGCGCAGCGCGACGACCCATGCGTCGTCGTCCGGGGCGTCGGCGGCGTACCGCGGGCGCTTGCCGGACACGGGAATGCCGCCGATCTGCAGGCCCGTTGTGCCGCGGTCGAGCGGTTCGGCGCCGCGCCGCGGGAGCTCCCGCCAGGTCACGGAGGTGTACGGCGCCAGCACGTCGCCGAGGTGCAGGCGATCCAGGAGCGCCTGGCGGACCGGGGCCGTGGCGATCACCTGGAGGCTGTCGGCCTCGCGCAGCCGTGCGATGCCCAGGGTGTGGTCGAGTTCGGCGTCGGTGAGGACCAGTCCGGCGACCGGCGTCTGCCGCGGACCGGGCCCCGGGTGGAGTTCGGGCCGGTCTTCGATCTGGTCGCCGATGTCGGGTGTCGCGTTGACGATGTACCAGCGGCCGTCGTCGGTCCGTACGGCGAGGGAGGCGTGACGGCGGCGCCGGCGCGGATGTGCGCGCGCCCCGGAGCATCCGGGACACGCACAGTTCCACTGAGGGATGCCGCCGCCGGCGGCGGTGCCGAGTACCAGCAGCAACATGGCGCCCGCTAGCGGGAGCTGAGGGAGTAGGCGGTGACCTCGAGCGCGGTGTCGACGACCTCGTAGCCGGGCGTCTGCCAGGTGGCCCCGTCCGCCTCCTTCGAGGGGATCTGCTCGACCGGCTTGAGCTGTTCCGTGGCTTCGTTCATGGCTGGTACGTCCTTCCCAGGGGTGTTTTCTCGGTAGTGGTCATCTGATGGACACGCGGAGGATCTTGTCCTTGCCGTCTCCGAGATCACTGGTGCCCAGCCACAGGTCGTCCGTACCGGGCACGTTGGCGATCGCGCGCAGGCGGCCGAACTGGCCGGGATAGAAGTCGACCGCCGTGCCGAGGCGGTCGCTGTTCCCGTCGATCGGGATGCGCCACAGCCGCTTGCCGCGCAGCGACGACACATAGAGGACGTTGCGGACGATGACGATCTGAGCGGGTACGCCCCACTGGGGAGAGAAGACGACCTTCGGGTCGGTCATGCCCTTGGCGTCGCAGCCGCCCTCGCAGACGGGCCAGCCGTAGTTGGCGCCCGGCTCGATCATGTTGACCTCGTCCCACGTCTGGTCGCCGACCTCCGCCTCCCACAGGTGGCCGTTGCGGTCCCAGGCCAGGCCCTCCGGGTTGCGATGGCCGAGGCTGTAGATGCGGTCGTGGAACGGGTTGCCGGGAGCCGCGGCGCCGGTCTTGGTGATCCGGAGGATCTTTCCGTTGAGCGACTTCTTGTTCTGCGCGAGGTCCGGCGTGTAGGCGTCACCGGTCGTGACGTAGAGGTAGCCGTCGGGGCCGAAGGCGATCTGGCCGCCGTTGTGGTTCCCGATCCGCTTGATTCCGGTGATGAGCGTCTTGTAGTGGCTGAGGGACTTGCCGTCGTAGTCCATCCTGACGACCCGGGTCTCGGTCCTCGTGGTGTGCACGATGAAGACCTGCTTGTCCTTCTTGCCGTCCCAGGTCGGTGACGGAGCGAGACCCAACAGGCCGCCGGGGCCGTCGTCGTAGGGCTCGGGGACCGTGTGCGGCACCTGGCCGACCCGCGTCTTCTTGCCGTTGCGGTCGAGGCGGTAGACCTGGAAGTCGAGCCGCTGGGTCACCAGCGCCGAGCCTCCGTCCGGCATGAACGTGATGTCCCAGGGCGTCTGCCATCCCGTGGAGAACGTGGTGACGTCGGCCGGGGCGCCGCCGTCGGCGGCATCCGTGGCCGAAACGGTGGCGGGCGTCACCGCGGCGGCGGGCGCCGGCTGTGACAGACCGGTGGCCAGCAGTGCGGCCGAAGCGGCGAGCGAGGCCAGTACGAACCTGGCTGGTCGCCGCCGCACCGGGCGGCCTGGATCCGTCATGTCGACACCCTTCGTCGTACCTCGAGTGAGCCGTGACGCGGCGTGTCCACACGCTCGCGAGGAGCAGCGTATTTCCCGGGAGTCGTCACGCTCTGCATTGAAATCAGGACGATGAGCGATCGATCTGCCATTCGGATGAGCCACGGGGGGCGGGCCCTGAGAGCCGGCCCATCGTCACCCCCCGGGCGGCCCCGAGTGGGGCAGAGCCACCCACCGCGTGATCCGTGCGAGCAAGTCACCTGCAGTGCAAGGGACTTGATGATGAACAGGCTGGGCTGGGGGCGCCTCTCCACGGAGCCGTGTGTCCGGCTGCGACAGGAGTGCGATGTCTCCCGTTCGCCCAACTCGCCGCGTCCTGCCGGGTGTTGGCCTCGGAGCGGTCTCCGCCGTCGAGGCGTCCCCTGTCGCTGCCGCCGCTCCCGCACCGAGGTGGCCCGCTTCGCCGGGAGCCGGTACTGTCCCCCTCCACCTGGCCGGGCCGGTGGTCGAGCAGGGCCCCGACCGGCCGTTCCTGCTGATGGACACGGCGGTTCACGACGGCCTCGACAAGGACTCGGGCCGGCCCCCGCGCTGGAGGAACCTGCGCGGCCGGCGACGCTTTCTGCGGCTCGCGGACGCCGAACACTTCTTCTTCACCGCTCTCGTGGCCATCGCCCCGCAGCTGGGGCGAGCGGTACCCCTGCCGGTCGGCATCATCCCCGCCGACGCGGCGGTGGCGGCCGTGCGGGCCCACGGTGCGGGCGTCTTTCGCCGCGCATGTGCGCGGACGCCCCGACACCTCGCATCTGCTGATGGGCACCTCGCCGCGCTGCCCGGAAGTCGACTACGTCGCCGGACAGCCGCGTTCATCGAGTGGGGGCGCCGTCACCGAGCAGCCGCACCAGCTCGATCCGTGAGCGGATGCCCAACCGGCTGAACACGCCCCGCAGATGATGGTCGATCGTGCGGGGGCTCAGGGCCAGGCGGGCGGCGATCTCGCGGTTGGTGGCGCCGTCGGCCGCCATCCGGGCGATCAGCAACTGCTGGGGTGTCAGGCGGGTGGTGAGGTCGTCGGTAACGCCTCGCGCGGTGGTCGCGGGCGCGCCCAGCGCACGGAGTTCGGCGCGGGCCTGTGCCGCGCAGTGCGGGGCGCCGAAGCACTCGAACGCCTCCAGTGCGCTGTGCAGACGGTCGCGGGCCTCCGTACGGTGGCGCAGTCGGCGCAGCGCGCTGCCGAACAGGAACTCCGTGCGGGCGCGTTCGAAGTCGCGGGTTCCGTGCGCATGCAGGTCGAGTGCGGAGCGGTAGTGCTCAATTGCCTCGGCGCCGGGGGCCAGCAGGGCGCGGCAGCGGGCGCTGAGGGCCAGGTCGTCGGGGCTGCGCACGGCGGTTGCCCACCGGTGGTAGTCGGCGTGGGCGGCCCGGGCGACGCGGGTTTCCCCGGTGCGGACGGCCGCCTCGACGTAGTGCGGGGTGGCCAGGTGGCGGATGGCGCGATGACCGTGGCCCGGGCCGAAGCCGGCGAGGGCGCGGAGCCGGGCCGCGGCGCCTGCGAAGCGGCCGTCCGCGAGGTCGAGGAAGGCGAGCGCCCACTGCGCGAGCCCGGCGGGCAGCCCGAGGCCTCGGGCGAGGGCGTAGGACCGTGCGGCCGCGGCGCGTTCGCGGCAGGCGTCCGCGTCACCGGTGACCGCCGCGAACATCGCGAGGGCGGCCTGCAGATGGCAGGCGCCGTTGTCCTGCCCGGTGGCGTACGCCTGCCGCAGGGCGTCCGTGGCGGTGGCCGCGCCGGCCTGCGGACGCCCGGTCCAGAAGTCGGCGTAGGCGCGGAACTCCAGGGCCTGTGCCACGGTGGCGGTCGCGCCCAGCGTGCGTGCCGAGGCGGCTGCCCGGACGGTGGCGGTGGCGGCGCGGGTGTGGTCGCCGAGCATCAGCGCGGCAATCCCGGCGTGCACGAGCAGGGTGGGATCGCCTCCCGGCCCGCACCGCCCGGCGGCCGCCTCCAGCAGATCCCGCGCGTCCTCGTAACGCCCCTCGAAGGCGGCAGCCAGCCCACCCAACGTGCCGGGCATCACGATCCCCAGCCGCTCACCGACCTGTGCGGCCTCCCGGCAACGGCGCAGATCGCCGGTGTAGATGGCGGCTTCGGTGGCGCGGGCGAGGAGGTGGGTGGGAGGGGCGGTGGCGGGCCTGATGGGTCCGCCGGCAGCTCCCGGGCCACCCGGCGCCGCACCGTTGCCACGCACCGTCACCGTCGCCGTCAGCAGTGCGTCGAAGGACTCCGTCGCGTTTCCCGCGCGGAGTGCGAACAGACCCGTCAGCGCGTCGTCGGCCGTCGCGGTGGCCGCGAGCCGGCGGGCGCGGTCGGCGTCGCCCGACTGCCAGGCGGCGGTTGCGGCCCGGGCGCGCAGACGGGACTGTTCGTGCGGGTCGGGACAGAGAGTGGCGGCGCGTTCCAACAGGCCTCGGGCCAGGGCGAGTTGGCCCGCGGCACGAGCCTGCCGAGCCGCGGTGCACAGCTCCGCCGCCAGGCGCCCGCTCGGGCCGAGTGCGCCCGCCCCCCGGTGCCAGGAGCGGCGGGGCGTTTCGCCGGCGCCGTGCAGGACGCGGGCCAGCAGCCGGTGGACGTCGCGGCGGTCCGCCGGGGAGCCGGTCTCGTACGCGGCGATCCTCGTCCAGGCGTCACGGAAGACGACGCCGCCGGCCCCCGCGTGCGCGATCCCGGCCGCCTCGGCGGCCTCCAGCGGGCGGGTGTCCAGGCGGACGGCCGCGACGGCGCGCGGGAAGGCGTGGGTGGCGACGGGGTACTGGTCGGCCGCGGCGAGCAGCAGGAGCAGGCGGGTGTCGTCCGGAAGGGCCCGGATCTCCGCGCGGTGCGACCGCAGCAGCTCGGGTGCCTGCTCGGCGGGTTCCGTCGGGAGGGGGTCGAGGCCGGCCGACTGGCGGTCGGTCAGCAGCGATACGAGTTCGACGGCGGCGCGCGGATCGCCGTACACGGCGTGCAGGACCCGCACCCGGACGCCCTCGGGGAGTGCGGCGGCCGTGCGGGGCAGTGGCGAAGTGCGGTCCAGGGGCGGGGGGTTCACCGGGGTCACCACACAACTGACGTTACTGGCGAGTTAATTGAACCGTAAAGACCGGCGATTTCGCCGATGCGCCGCGCGTAGACCCGAGTTGACACTCCTGGCGACCCCACCCGTGTCAGGAGGCACCATGCAGCGCCACAAGCGTCGTATCGCCACGGCCCTCTCGGCCGTGGCCGCATCGCTCCTTCTGTCCCTCTCCCTCTCCGGGGCGCCCGCTCACGCGGCGACCCACAACCCCGTCGTCTTCGTGCACGGCCTGAGCAGTGACGCGAGCAGCTGGGACGACTGGATCTCGGACTTCGAGGCGGACGGCTACTCGTCCTCCGAGCTGTACGCGATCTCGTACGACTGGTCGCAGTCGAACGCCACCACGGCCCAGGAGCTGGCCACCGAGGTCAAGAGCGTGCTCGCGAAGACGGGCGCATCGAAGGTGGACCTGGTCGTCCACTCCATGGGCGCGCTCTCCTCCCGCTACTACCTCAAGAACCTGGGCGGAACGTCGTACGTCGACGACTTCGTCTCGGTCGCCGGCGTCAACCACGGCACGTCCGTCGCCTCGTGGTGCGCGTGGCTGTACACGTCCTGCAAGGAGATGCAGATCGGCAGCTCCTACCTGACCTCACTCAACTCCGGCGACGAGACGCCGGGCAGCGTGTCCTACGCGAGCTACTGGTCGGACTGCGACGACGCGGTCGTCCCGAACAGCTCGGCACTCCTGGACGGCGCGACCGACGTCGACGCCGGGTGCATCTCGCACACCGACATGAACAACGACCACGGCGTGTACGAGCAGGTGCGGGACTTCATCGCCTGAGCCGAGCGTGTCAGGAGACAGCGGGGGTGCGCGGGGCCCGTTCGGGGGACAATCGCGGTAAGGAACGTCCTGCGAGGGAGGTCCTCATGCCGCTGCGGTCCCCCGGCGCCACCAAGGTGGCGCGGGATCCCGTGCACCACCCGCTGTTCGCCCGCTACTACGCCCGGATCAGCGTGGCCGCCGAGACCCGGATGGGAATGGGCGCCGTCCGCGACCGGCTCCTGTCCGGGCTGTCCGGGCGGGTGATCGAGATCGGCGCGGGCAACGGACTGAACTTCGCCCACTATCCGAGCACCGTCTCGGAGATCGTGGCGCTCGAACCGGAGCGCCGGCTGCGGCGGTTGGCCGTCGAGGCCGCCCTGCGCAGCGAGGTACCCGTCGACGTCGTACCGGGCGCGGCGGAGGCGCTGCCCGTCAAGAGCGAGGCCTTCGACGCGGCGGTGGTCTCACTGGTCCTGTGCAGCGTGCGGGACGTGCCGCGGGCGCTGAGCGAGATACGGCGCGTGCTGCGGCCCGGTGGAGTCGTGCGGTTCTTCGAGCACGGCCGGGGCGGCGGGCCGGCGATGGCCTTCACCCAGCGCGCGCTGGACCGCACGCTGTGGCCGCCGCTCAACGGCGGCTGCCATCTGGCCCGTGACCCGATCGCCGCACTGCGGGACGCCGGGTTCGAACTCGGCCCCTACCGGCGGATGCTGATGCCTCAGACGGGGCCGAAGCTGCCCACCTCGTACTGCGTGCTGGGCACGGCCTGGCGGCCGGAGGTCCCGGAGGTCGAGGACCCGGCCGCGGAGAAGTGATGGCAGCAGGAGTGACCACAGCTGGAGTGATCACAGCGTCCACTGCTGCAGCTCCGCCGCGATGTCGTACACCGAGGCCTCGCCGCTCTTGGCCAGGCGGGCCAGTTCGCGGACCTGCTCGGGCGAGGTGGCGACCTTGAGGCCGCTGGCGACCAGGTAGGCATAGGCGACGGCGGAGGCGAACAGGGCGTTGGAGCGCTCCAGCGCCGGGACATGGATGAGGAGCTGGAGCAGCGAGGCGGCACGCGCGTGCGGGCTGTCGTAGACGGGGACGTCGAATATCTCCGCCTCGTGGCGCGCGACGGCGGCGACCAGGGCACCCCAGTCGGTGACCTGGGGGTCCCCGGGTGTCTTCTGTTCAGCGAGCATGAGGAGCCAGGCAAGGTCGATTCTGAGATGGCTCAAGGGATCAGTGGCGACCTTCGCTGCGTCCGGCCTCGCGCTCCGTGTCGAACTCCTCCGCGAAGACGGCCTCGTACTGCTTCATGAAGTCGGCGGCGGCCTCGACGAACGTGTGGCCCACCTCTCCGGTGTCCTGTCTGACCAGCTCTTCTATGTAGCGATTGACGCTCATGCCGCGGGCCAGGGCACGTTCGCGGGCGACGCGGGCGGTGCCCTCGTCCACTCGTACGTTCAGCTGGGTCTTCGCCATACCTAGAAGCTAGCGCCAAGGTGCTAGCACCGGCAAGAGGTCCTCCCGCGGGTGGAGCGTGCCCCTTACATCCGTATCAGGGGCCAGACCTGGGGTGGAGACCACTCTGCACTCAGGGGGGATTTCGAGTGTGGGGCGGATCACATTACGCTCGGCCGGGACAAAGAGTCGGTACGTCCACGTGAGCGAGGAGGCAGCCTTGTCAACACCTGCTGCGGAGCACGCCCGAGGCCATCAGCCGGCCGACGGGATCGCGGCCCGCGCCCGCGGTCTGACCAAGGCATACGGTTCGGGCGAGACGACCGTGCTCGCCCTCGACTCGGTGGACGTGGACATCGTGCGCGGCCGCTTCACCGCGGTCATGGGGCCGTCGGGTTCCGGGAAGTCCACGCTGATGCACTGCCTGGCGGGCCTCGACACGGTGTCGGCCGGACAGGTGTGGCTCGGCGACACCGAGATCACCGGGCTGAAGGACCGCGATCTGACGCGTCTGCGCCGGGACCGGATCGGGTTCATGTTCCAGTCGTTCAACCTCATCCCGACGCTGAACGCGGCCGAGAACATCACCCTGCCCATGGACATCGCGGGCAAGAAGCCCGACGAGAAGTGGCTGGACCAGGTCATCGACACGCTGGGCCTGCGGGACCGGCTCAAGCACCGGCCCGCGCAGCTGTCCGGCGGTCAGCAGCAGCGCGTGGCGTGCGCGCGGGCGCTGGCCTCCAGGCCCGAGCTGATCTTCGCCGACGAGCCGACCGGGAACCTCGACTCCCGGGCCGGGCTCGAGGTCCTCGGCTTCCTTCGGGATGCCGTCGACCAGCTGGGCCAGACTGTCGTCATGGTCACCCACGACCCGGGCGCCGCAGCCCACTCCGACGTGGTGCTCTTCCTCGGGGACGGGCGCATCGTGGACGAGATGGAACGGCCGACGGCAGAGGCGGTGCTGGAGCGCATGAAGCGGTTCGACGTGATCCGCAGCCAGTTCGAGGGCGACGCCCCTTCCGCAGACGTAACCCTCGACAAGGACTGAACCCGTGCTGAAGGCGACGCTCAGGAGCTTCCTCGCCCACAAGGGGCGACTGCTGCTCTCCGCACTGGCGATCATTCTGTCCGTGGCGTTCGTCGCGGGCAGCCTGATCTTCTCCGACACGGTCACCCGCACCTTCGACCGGCTGTTCGCCTCCACGTCCGCCGATGTGACGGTGGAACCGAAGCAGGATCTCAAGTCGCAGGTGCCGACGGGCGCGGCCGAGACCGTGCCCGCCTCGCTCGCGGACCGGGTCGGCAAGGTGGACGGCGTCTCGTCGGCCCACGCGGACGTGAGTGTCGAGAACATCACGGTCGTGGACAGCAAGAACAAGTCGGTCGGCCCGACCACCGGCGCGCCCACCATCGCCTCCGACTGGTTTCTGACCGCCCGCAGCCCCGTGAAGCTGACCTCGGGCCACGCACCGCGGGGCGCCAGCGAGGCGCTGCTGGACGCCGACACGGCCGACAAGAAGCATGTGAAGTTGGGCGACACGCTGACCGTGCTGGCCCAGCCGGGCACCTTCAAGGTCGAGATCGTCGGCATCGCCACCTTCACCACCACCAACCCGGGTGCCGCCCTGGTCTTCCTCGACCCGAAGACCGCGCCCGACCAGCTCCTCGGATCACCGGACAAGGCGACGGGCATCTCGGTGAACGCGGCGAAGGGCGTGACCGACGCCCAGCTCAAGAACCGCGTCGCCACCGAGGTCGGCACGAGTGCCTACGACGTCAAGACCGCCGACGAGCAGGCCAAGTCGTCCGCGGCGGACCTCGGTGGGTTCCTCGACGTCATCAAGTACGTGATGCTCGGCTTCGCCGGGATCGCCGTCCTGGTCGGCGTGTTCCTGATCGTCAACACGTTCTCCATGCTGATCGCGCAGCGCACCCGTGAACTCGGGCTGCTCAGGGCACTCGGCGCCGACCGGCAGCAGGTGCGGCGGTCGGTGCTCACCGAGGCGGTCCTGCTCGGCCTGGTCGGCTCGACGCTGGGCCTGGCCGCGGGCATCGGGCTCGCGGCCGGGCTGATCAAACTCATGGGCGTGTTCGGGATGAACCTCAAGACCACGGAGATGGTCGTGGGGTGGGGAACTCCCGTGGCGGCCTACGTCGTCGGACTCGGCGTCACTTTCGTGGCGGCGTACCTCCCGGCCCGGCGGGCGGCGGGCGTCTCACCGATGGCCGCGCTCGCGGACGCCGAGATCGCCGGTGTGGGACGGCCGTTGCGGATGCGGGCGATCGTGGGCTCGGTGGTCGGGGTGCTCGGCGCGGCGGCCCTCGTCGGCTGTGCCGCCGCGTCGAAGACGGCCTCGGCGGCCTCCCTGCTGGGGCTCGGCGTCGTCCTGACGCTGATCGCGACCGTGATCGCGGGCCCGCTTCTCGTCCGGCCCGTCATCCGGGTCCTGGGCGGGGCCTTCCCCGCGCTCTTCGGCTCGATCGGCCGTATGAGCCAGCGCAACGCCCTGCGCAACCCGCGCCGTACGGGCGCCACCGCGGCCGCCCTCATGGTGGGACTCGCCCTGGTCGGCGGGATGTCGGTGGCCAGCGCCTCCATGTCGAAGTCCTTCGACCAGCAGATCGACAAGACCCTGGGCGCCGACTTCATCGTCCAGAACAGCAACTTCGTGCCGTTCCCCCAGGAGGTCACCGACAAGGTGCGGGGCACGGAGGGCGTGGGTGTCGTGGTGCGGCAGCGGTTCACCCCGATCGCCGTCCGGCTGCCGGACGGGAAGCGCATCAAGACCACCGCCGCGGGTTACGGCGAAGGTGTCGACGACGTCGCGCACGTGACGTACACGGCCGGCGACACTGCGGCCGCGCTGACGGACGGCAACATCGCCATGGACGTCGACTTCGCGAAGGACCACGACGTCCGGATCGGCAGCACGATCCCTGCCGAGTTCCCCGCCGGCCGCAAGACCGACCTCAAGGTCGCCGCCCTCACCAACCAGGACGGCGCCGACGGATTCGGCATGCAGGGCGGGCTGTTCGTCGGCCTCACGACGGTCGAGAAGTACGTGCCCGGCGGCCAGGACTCGGCGCTCTACGTCAACGCCGCCTCCGGCACCGGCCCCGACCGGCTGCGCTCGGCCCTGGAGAAGACGCTCGACCCGTACCCGCAGGTCCAGGTCCGCGACCAGGCCGACTACAAGAAGCTGGTGCACGACCAGATCGCCGTGCTGCTCTACCTCGTGTACGCGCTGCTCGGGCTGGCGATCGTCATCGCGGTGCTCGGCGTCGTCAACACCCTTGCCCTGTCGGTCGTGGAGCGGACCCGGGAGATCGGACTGCTGCGGGCCATCGGGCTCGCCCGGCGCCAGCTGCGCCGGATGATCCGGCTGGAGTCGGTGGTGATCGCCGTGTTCGGCGCGGTGCTCGGCCTGGCGCTCGGTCTGGTGTGGGGCGTGTGCACCCAGCAGGTGCTGGCCCTGCAGGGCATGAACGCGCTCGCCATCCCGTGGACCACGATCGTCGCGGTGGTGATCGGCTCGGCGGTGGTGGGCATCGTGGCGGCGCTGCTGCCCGCGTTGCGTGCATCCCGCATGAATGTGCTGGCGGCCATCGCGCACGAGTGATGGAATCGCGGCAGGTACTCAAGTCGCTTGCCGCTGAGGAGAGTTCATGCCGCGCCCGTTCCGCTTCGGTGCCAGCCTGGTCAGCCCCGCGCCCGCCGAGGAATGGCGCGCCAAGTGCCGTCGGGCCGAGGAGATCGGATACGACGTGATTCACGTCCCCGACCATCTCGGCATGGTCGCGCCGTTCCCGGCGCTGGTGGCCGCGGCCGCGGCCACCGAACGGCCGCGGCTGGGCACCTTCGTGCTCAACGCGGGTTTCTGGAACCCGGCTCTGCTCGCCCGCGAGGTGGCCACGACGGACGCGCTGACCGGAGGACGACTGGAACTCGGCCTCGGCACCGGCTACGTACAGGCCGAACACGACGCGGCCGGGCTGCCGTTCGGCTCTCCGCGCGAGCGGGTGGACCATCTGCAGCGCACGATCGAGGAGTTGGACCGGCTGCTCGGATCCGGCGAACTCGCCCCTGCGCAAAGGGTGCCGCTGATGATCGGCGGCAACGGCGACCGGATGCTGAGGCTCACCGCCGAGCACGCCGACATCGCGGCGTTCACGGGTGCGCGCCTTGCACCGGGGAGCGCGACGGGGCAGCTGCTGCCGATGACGGCCGGGGAGCTCGAGGAGAGCGTGGCGCGGTACCGGCGGCTGGCCGAGGGCCGCAAGGAACCGGCCGAACTGAACCTGCTCATCCAAATGGTGGCCGTGACCGACGATCGTGAAGCGGCGGTCCGGCCCCTCGTGGAGCGAGTGCCGGGAGCCACCGTGGAGCAGGCGCTGGAGCTGCCGATCCTGCTGGTCGGCACGGTGGGCCGGATCGTCGCCCAGCTGCTCGCCCAGCGCGAGCGGTACGGCTTCTCGTATCTGACCGTCCTGGAGCCGTACATGGAGGCGTTCGCGCCGGTCGTCGCGGAGCTGGGCGGCCGCTGACCGTCCGTCCGGATGCTGGAATTCCCGGTCCGGGACGGGTGTGCGTGCTGGGATCGACGTATGACTGATCCGCGCATACGCGCCGCGACGCCCGCCGACCTGGACACCGTCCTCGCCTTCTGGAAGGTGGCCGCCGAAGGCACGAGCATCAGCGACGACCGGGACGGCGTGGAGAGGCTGGTCGTCCGTGATCCCGAGGCTCTGATCCTGGCCGAGCTGGGCGGCGAACTCGTGGGCACGGTGATCGCCGGCTTCGACGGATGGCGCTGCCATCTGTACCGGCTGGCGGTGCACCCGCAGCGGCGCAGGCAGGGCATCGGCTCGGCACTGCTCGCGGCCGCGGAGGAGCGGTTCGTACGGCTCGGCGGGCGCCGCGGGGACGCGATGGTGCTGGTGCACAACGAAACCGGGCAGCACGCCTGGCGGGCGGCCGGGTATACGCCCCAGGAGCAGTGGCAGCGCTGGGTGAAGCACCTCACGCACTGACCGTTCTTCCGTCTTTGCTGATCCTTTACCATTGGGGGACCTCTTCGGTTCTCCAATGAAAGGTGTGAGCGTCCGCCCATGGGCGAGCCCCCCAGTAGTACGCGCCGTACACGACATCGCGCGTTCCTCCCGCCTCTGCCCGACGATGGGACCGAGGTGACCCGATGACCGAAGTGCTCCTCCTGCTGGTGGCGATCCTGCTGTCGCTCGCCTGCGGCGCCTTCGTCGCGGCCGAGTTCTCGCTGACCACGGTCGAGCGGGGCGAGCTGGAGCGGGCCGCGGAGCGCGGCGAGCGCGGCGCCCCGGGCGCCCTCAAGGCCGTACGGACTCTGACGTTCCAGCTCTCCGGCGCCCAGCTCGGCATCACCGTCACCAACCTGGTCGTCGGCATGCTCTCCGAACCGTCGATCGCCAAGCTGATCGCGGGCCCGCTCGAGTCGCTCGGCATCTCGGGTTCCGCGGCGAGCACACTCGCCCTGGTGCTCGGTACGGCCCTGTCGACCGTCTTCCTGATGGTCGTCGGCGAGCTGGTGCCCAAGAACTGGGCGATCTCCTCGCCGCTGGCCGTGGCCAAGCGGGTGGGCAACGCGCAGCGCCTGTTCAGCTCGGCCTTCCGTCCCTTCATCACCCATCTCAACAACACGGCGAACCGCATGGTGCGCCGCTTCGGCCTGGAACCCACCGAGGAGCTGGCCTCCGCGCGCGGCCCCAAGGAGCTGGCCGCGCTGGCCCGGCACTCCGCCAGGGAGGGCGCGCTGGAGGCGGACACCGCCGAGCTGTTCGTGCGGACGCTCAACCTCGCCGACCTGACCGCGGAGAACGTGATGACGCCCCGCGTCCAGGTCATCGCCCTCGACGCCCAGGCGACCTGCGAGGACGTGGCGAACGCGACCCGGGCGACCGGGCTGTCGCGGTTCCCGGTCTACCGCGGCAACCTCGACTCGGTCGTGGGCACGGCGCACATCAAGGACGTTCTGGCGATACCCGCCGACCGCCGCACCCGCACCCGCGTCTCCGAACTGATGCGTGAGCCGCTCCTCGTCCCGGAGACCCTCACCGTCGACCGGCTGCTCGACCGGCTGTCCGGCAAGCGCACCATGGCCGTCGTCATCGACGAGTACGGCGGGACCGCGGGCGTGGCCACGCTGGAGGACATCGTCGAGGAGGTCGTCGGCGAGGTGCGCGACGAGCACGACCCGCACGAGACGCCCGACCTGGCCCCCGCGGGCAGTGACGACGAGGGCCGCGCGCTGTACTCGGCCGACGGTTCGGCGCGGGTGGACCAGCTCGCCCGCGTCGGTCTCAGGGTGCCCGAGGGGCCGTACGAGACGCTGGCCGGTCTGATGGCGACGGAGCTGGGCCGTATCCCGGCCGTGGGCGACTGCGTGGAGGTCGCCGGTTGGCGGCTCGATGTCGTGGACGCCTCGGGACGCCGGGCCGCACGGGTCCTGCTGCACGAGCCGCTTGACGACGAGGCCCACGCGAAGGACGAGCACAAGGACCGGCAGAAGGACGCAGAGAAGGACGAGCAGGGGGACACCCGATGACCGCCGTGCAGCTGCTGATCGGCTTTGCGACCCTCGTCGTCAACGCCTTCTTCGTCGGCGCCGAGTTCGCGCTGATCTCGGTGCGGCGTTCGCAGATCGAACCGCATGCCGAGGACGGCGACCGGCGGGCCAAGAGTGTCCTGTGGGGCCTGGAGCACGTGTCCGCGCTGCTGGCGGCCGCGCAGCTCGGCATCACGCTGTGCACGCTGGTCCTGGGTGTGGTCGCGGAACCGGCCATCGCACATCTGCTGGAGCCGGTGTTCCACGCCCTGGGCGTGCCGACCGGTGCGGGGCACGCGGTGTCCTTCGTGATCGCGCTGGCCCTGGCGACGTATCTGCACATGCTGCTCGGCGAGATGGTGCCGAAGAACATCGCGCTCGCGGAACCGGTGCGCAGCGCGCTGGTGCTCGGTCCGCCGCTGGTCGCCCTGTCCCGGGGCCTGCGTCCGGTGATCTTCACGGTGAACGCCTTCGCGAACACCCTGCTGAAGCTCCTGCGGGTGGAGACCAGGAACGAGGTCGCGGCCACCTTCTCGGACGCCGAGCTCGCCCGGATCGTGCGGGACTCGGGCGAGGCGGGCCTGATCGACGACCGCGCGCGGGAGCGGCTGCACGACGCGCTGGAACTGGGCCGCCGTCCGGTGCGCGACGTGGTGCTCCCGCTCGAAGGCGTCGTCCACGCGCGCGTGGGCGTCACGCCGGAGGAGCTGGAGCGGCTCTCGGCCGAGTCGGGCTTCTCGCGCTTCCCGGTGGTCGACGAGGGGCGCCGCATCGTCGGCTATCTGCATGTCAAGGACGCGCTGGACGCCCCTGGGAGGGACGTGCCGTTCCGGGTGCCGGACATGCGGCCCATCGCGCGCGTGCGGGAGAGCACGCCGCTGGACGACGTGCTCACGGCGATGCGGGGCAGCCGTACACACCTGGCGGCCGTGCTCGGCGACGACGGCCGGCTGGCCGGACTGGTGACCATGGAGGACGTGCTGCGGGAGCTGTTCGGGCAGCGGGCGTGAGCCGTCCGGCGGGGGCACCGGGCCGACCGACCGACGGGTATGGGACCGGGTTACCATCTTTTCCGCCATGCAGACGAACCCCACACACACCAGCCTGGTCGCGGTCGGCGACTCCTTCACCGAGGGCATGTCGGATCTCCTGCCGGACGGCTCGTACCGGGGCTGGGCCGATCTCCTCGCCGGGCGGATGGCCGCCGTCACCCCCGGGTTCCGGTACGCCAACCTCGCCGTCCGCGGCAAGCTGATCGCGCAGATCGTCGACGAGCAGGTCGATGTGGCGGCCGCCATGCGGCCCGACGTGATCACGCTGGTGGGCGGGCTCAACGACACCCTGCGCCCCAAGTGCGACATGGGGCAGGTACGAGACCTGCTGACCGAGGCCGTGGAGCGGCTGGCCCCGGCCTGCAAGCAGCTGGTGCTGATGCGCAGCCCGGGCCGCCAGGGTCCGGTCCTCGATCGCTTCCGGCCACGCATGGAGGAGCTGTTCGCCACCGTCGACGAGCTCGCCGCGCAGCACGACGCGCTGGTCGTCGACCTGTACGGCGCCCCGTCGCTCGGCGATCCCCGCATCTGGGACGTGGACCGGCTGCACCTGACGGGCGAGGGGCACCGCAGGGTCGCGGAAGCGATCTGGCAGACGCTCGGCTACGACCCCGAGGACACCGAGTGGCACACGCCGATGGCGGTGACGCCGCCTCCGGGGTGGGCCGCGCGGCGCGTGGCGGACGCCCGCTTCGCCCGGCAGTACCTGCTGCCCTGGATCGGCCGCCGGCTGACGGGCCGGTCCTCGGGGGACGGCCTGCCGCCGAAGCGACCCGAGCTGCTGCCCTACGAGGGACCGGCGGCGTAGGAGGTCCCCCCGGGGGCTCCGCCCCTTCGACCCCGTTTCCGGGGGGCCGGCCCCCCGGGCCCCCGCTCCTCACACGCCGGAGGGGCTGTCTTTCAGCCCGTGCGGCTGTGAGGACGAGGCCCGTTCAGGCCCGAAGCGGGGGTCTGGGGGCAGCAGCCCGCAGGGATGGGACGGGTACCCCGGCGTGACGCAGGTCTCGTAGGTTCCGCCGAAGGCACCCGTGGCGCTGGCCTGCACGAATCGCCAGTAGAATCCGTACACGTGACTTCTGCGCCCGCCAAGCCCCGCATCCCGAACGTCCTCGCCGGACGCTACGCCTCCGCCGAGCTCGCCACGCTCTGGTCGCCCGAGCAGAAGGTGAAGCTGGAACGGCAGCTCTGGCTCGCCGTGCTGCGGGCCCAGAAGGATCTCGGGATCGAGGTGCCGGACGCGGCGATCGCCGACTACGAGCGTGTCCTCGACACCGTCGACCTGGCCTCCATCGCCGAGCGCGAGAAGGTCACGCGGCACGACGTGAAGGCGCGGATCGAGGAGTTCAACGACCTCGCCGGACACGAGCACGTGCACAAGGGCATGACCTCCCGCGACCTCACCGAGAACGTCGAGCAGCTGCAGATCCGGCTCTCGCTGGAGCTGATGCGCGACCGCACGGTGGCCGTCCTGGCGCGCCTGGGCAAGCTCGCGGGCGAGTACGGCGAGCTGGTCATGGCCGGCCGCTCGCACAATGTGGCGGCGCAGGCCACGACCCTCGGCAAGCGCTTCGCGACCGCGGCCGACGAGCTGCTCGTCGCGTACGGCCGGGTCGAGGAGCTGCTCGGCCGCTACCCGCTGCGCGGCATCAAGGGCCCCGTCGGTACGGCGCAGGACATGCTGGACCTGCTGGGCGGCGACGCGGCGAAGCTGGCGGACCTGGAGAACCGGATCGCCCGGCACCTGGGCTTCTCGCAGGCCTTCACCTCCGTCGGCCAGGTCTACCCGCGCTCGCTGGACTACGAGGTCGTGACGGCGCTGGTGCAACTCGCGGCGGCGCCTTCCTCGACGGCCAAGACGATCCGGCTGATGGCCGGGCACGAGCTGGTGACCGAGGGCTTCAAGCCGGGGCAGGTCGGCTCCTCCGCGATGCCGCACAAGATGAACACGCGGTCCTGCGAGCGCGTCAACGGCCTGATGGTCATCCTGCGCGGCTACGCCTCCATGACGGGTGAGCTGGCGGGCGACCAGTGGAACGAGGGGGATGTGTCCTGCTCGGTGGTACGCCGAGTGGCCCTCCCGGACGCGTTCTTCGCACTGGACGGGCTGCTGGAGACCTTCCTGACGGTGCTCGACGAGTTCGGTGCCTTCCCGGCCGTCGTGGCCCGCGAGCTGGACCGCTACCTGCCGTTCCTTGCCACCACCAAGGTGCTGATGGGCGCGGTGCGTGCGGGAGTCGGCCGTGAGCTCGCGCACGAGGCCATCAAGGAGAACGCCGTCGCCTCCGCGCTGGCGATGCGCGAGCAGGGCGCCGAGCGCAACGAACTCCTCGACAAGCTCGCCGCCGACGGGCGCATCCCTCTCGACCGCGCCCAGCTGGACGCGCTGATGGCCGACAAGCTGTCCTTCACGGGCGCCGCCGCCGACCAGGTCGCCGCGGTCGTCGGCCGTATCGAGGAGATCGCCAAGCAGCACCCGGAGGCCGCGGGCTACACGCCGGGGGCGATCCTCTGACCCGCTTCACCGCGGCGAACCTCGAGGCCGCCCGCGACCGCCTCGTACCTGACGTGGTCGCGGACGGCCTCGATGTGCTGTTCTGCGGCATCAACCCCGGGTTGATGACTGCGGCGACGGGCCACCACTTCGCCCGGCCCGGCAACCGCTTCTGGCCGGTGCTGCACCGGTCCGGGTTCACACCGCGCCTCATGAAGCCGTCGGAACAGGGCGAGTTGCCGTGCTACGGGCTCGGGATCACGAACGTCGTGGCGAGGGCGACCGCGCGGGCCGACGAGCTCAGTGCGCAGGAGTACCGCGAGGGCGGACGACTGCTGGCGCGGAAGGTGGCGCGGCTGCGGCCGCGTTGGCTGGCGGTGGTGGGGGTGACCGCGTACCGGGCGGCGTTCGACGACCGCAAGGCCCAAGTGGGGCCGCAGGAGCGGACGTTCGGGGAGACGCGGGTGTGGGTGCTGCCGAATCCGAGCGGACTGAATGCGCACTGGACGGCGGAGACGATGGCGGAGGAGTTCGGGCGGTTGAGGGTGTCGGCGGAGGCGTGATGCGTCAGACCGGGGCGACGTCCGTGGCCGTGAGGAGCAGTCGAACCTCGGCCTCGGGGTCCGCGTCGGCCACGGCGATGACGAGCCGGCGGCCACGGGCGTCCTTCCAGACCCGCAGCTCCACCGCCTCGACGGCGAGTTGCGCCCAGGGCTCGGGTATCTCCTCCCCACGGCTCATGCGCTCCTGGAGGGTCCCCGTCCCCCAACGATCCGGCGCGCCTCGCCGGGCAGTCAACTGCTGCGTGAGGGCGCCTTCCAAGGCATAGATGTCATCCGCCGTCAGGCTGCCCTCCGGGCAGTCACCGTTGCTCGCCCCTAACTCGACTATGCCGGGGCTGGGGCCACCCACGTCCCGGGACCACAGCTGGTCGATGAGGTCGAGGCACTTCGCGATGTCCATGTGATCCAGTATTCCGCCTGGCACCGACAATTGGCGGGGCGTCAGGCGTCCCGGCGCTGCACGCTCCAGGCACCCGCCAGCAGCGCGCCGCCCGCCCACAGCCCCGTCACCGCAAGCCCTGTCCACGGGCCGAGCGCGCCGTCCCACGTCTCGTGGAACACCACCTGGCCCGCCCGGTCCGGCAGGAGGTCCGCCACCGTGCCCGACATGTCCCCGATGACGAAGGACACGATGAGCAGGAACGGGATGAGAATGCTCAGCGTGGCGGTGCCGCTGCGCAGCACGGCCGTCAGTCCCGCCGCGAGCAACGCCATCAGCGTCAGATAGACGCCGCAGCCGACGACGGCGCGCAGTTCCTCGCTCCAGGTCAGCCCGTTCGCCTTCGCGCCGAGGACCGCCTTTCCGACCGCCAGGCTCACGCCTCCCGTGACCAGCCCCACGACCAGTGCAGGCACGGCGATCGCCACCGCCTTGGCGGCGAACCACCGCCCGCGCCGCGGCACCGCGGCCAGGGTGACCCGCAGGGCGCCGTCCCGGAACTCGGACGACACGGCGGTCGTACCGATCGCGATCGCCGCGATCTGTCCGAAGCTGACGCCGAAGAAGACCGAGAACAGCGGGTCGAAGTCCGCTCCGTCGCTGTCGGCACCGGCGAGCGCCGAGAAGGTGGCGGTGGCGAGCAGGACGGCGGCCAGGCCGCCGACGAGCGAACGCAGCGTACGGATCTTGAGCCACTCCGAGTGGAGTACCGGCGTGAATTCCATGGTCATGCCTCCTGGGGTTGTGCGGTGAACTCGGTTTCGGCGCCGGTGAGATCCAGATAGGCCTGCTCCAACGTGCCCTCCTCCGTGGCGAGTTCGAGGATGGGCACGCCGGCGGCGGAGGCGAGGCGACCGATGTCGTCCACGCGCGCGTGGTCGACGATCCAGTGCCCGTCCTGGTGCTCGACGGCGTCGTGTCCGTGCCGTGCCAGGACGCTCTTGAGTGCCGTGGCGTCCGTCGTCCGGATCCGTACGCGTGGCTGCACGCGCGCGTCGATGAACTCCCGCATCGGGGTGTCGGCCAGAAGTCGTCCCCGTCCC